>Ga0247719_1000080_pt1 | contig 66627 bp, 65 predicted proteins | sample 41E_DmetaG_FD_189046 | JGI IMG/M metagenome (GOLD analysis project Ga0247719, IMG submission 189046) | Soil microbial communities from hillslope of Landscape Evolution Observatory, University of Arizona, Oracle, AZ, United States - 4-1-E_D | ecosystem: Engineered > Artificial ecosystem >...
GGTCAACCCGGCCGGCGCCAACTCGTGGGCCTGCCGCCCACCGGGGAGTTCCGCGTCCCTGAGCGCGCCGGAATCGTCACGTTCCGTACACGGAACTGGGGGCGCCGGCGCTGCTGCTCGTGGGCCGGCGTGAGCAGTTCCGCCTCCTGCCAGGCCTGGTGGGCGGCGATCAGCTCGGGGGACAGGCGCATGACCTGCCGGCGGGTGAGGGGCGGGAGCTTGCGGCGCACGGCGAGGGTGCCGTCGGGGCGGGCCTCGGCCACGTCGAACTGGCAGCACCGCGACAGGGCCCGCATGAACGGCGAGTGCCGGCCGCCCTTGGAGCCCAGGCCCAGGGCCTGGGCGGTGGCGGCCAGGTCGAGGTCGAAGCCCTCCGGAGTGGCGTCGAGGCGGTTGGCCAGGTACCGGAGGAGCCAGGTGGTGGAGGGCCCGAGGATGCCGAGCCAGAAGCGTTCGACGTAGGCGGAACGGGGATCGTGGCCCAGCGCGTCGATCACGCTGTCGGGCCAAGGACGGACGGGCAGGATGGTGACGGACGGAGAGTCCGCCGGGAGCACTGAGACCGAGCTCAAAGAAGCCTCCGGGACGAGGACCGCGATGCAGGGAAAGCGCAAGGGGAAGCTCGTGCCATCTCATTACACTTCATCCGCAGACGGCCTGTCAAGGGCTCGGGCGATCGTCGCCGGCGCCGGCCGCATCGTCGTCCTCACCGGCGCCGGCATCTCCACCGACTCGGGCATCCCCGACTTCCGGGGGCCGCAGGGCGTGTGGACGAAGGACCCCGCCGCCCAGCGCAACTCGCACATCGCCGACTACATGGCCGACCCCGCGGTGCGCCGGCGGGTGTGGCAGTCCCGGCTGGCCTCGCCGGCGTGGACGGCCGAACCGAACCCGGGGCACCTGGCCATCGTCGACCTCGAACGCCAGGGCCGCCTGCACACCCTGGTCACCCAGAACATCGACGGCCTCCACCAGCTCGCCGGCAACCCGCCGGCGACGGTCGTCGAGCTCCACGGGACGATGCGGGAGGTCATGTGCCTCGACTGCGGGGACCGGGGCCCGATGGAGCCAGTGCTCGACCGTCTGCGCGCCGGTGAGGACGATCCGCCGTGCCTGCGCTGCGGCGGCATCCTCAAGTCGGCCACCATCTCCTTCGGCCAGTCGCTCGTCGTCGAGGATCTGCTCCGGGCCCACCGTGCCACCACCGAGTGCGACCTGCTGCTCGCCGTCGGCTCCAGCCTCACCGTGTCGCCGGCCTGCGACCTGGTGGCGGTGGCGGCCGGCGCCGGCGCCGCGGTCGTCATCGTCAACGCCGAGCCCACGCCGTACGACGGCCTCGCCGGCGCCGTCGTGAGGGCGCCGATCAGCGACGTGCTGCCGGCGCTGGTGGATCGCTAGACGGGAATGTCGACCTGCGCGGTAGGGTTTAGGAGGTCTGAACCCGCGTCCACGAGGATCGACAACCATGCCCACCTTCCGTGACCTGCTCGCCGCCGCCAAGGCGTCGATCCGCGAGGTCGACACCGCCGGCGCCGAGGCCACCCTCGCCGCCAACCCGGCCACTGTCGTCCTCGACGTCCGTGAGCCCGACGAGTACGAGCAGGGCGCCCTGCCCGACGCCGTCCACATTCCCCGGGGCCACCTCGAGAGCCAGGTCGAGAGCCGGCTGGCCGACAAGTCGGCGCCCGTCCTGATCTACTGCGCCGGCGGCACCCGCTCCGCCTTCGCCGCCCGCACCCTGGCCGAGCTCGGCTACACCGACGTGGTGTCGATGGCCGGCGGTTTCAACAAGTGGAAGAACGAGAACCGGGAGTGGGCCGCCCCCCGCACGCTGAGCGCCGAGCAGCGCAACCGCTACCAGCGCCACCTGCTCCTCCCCGAAGTGGGCGAGGCCGGCCAGCAGAAGCTGCTCGACGCCAAGGTCCTGCTCCTCGGCGCCGGCGGGCTGGGTTCGCCCGCCGCCCTGTACCTGGCCGCCGCCGGCGTGGGCACGCTGGGCATCGTCGACATGGACGTGGTCGACGAGTCCAACCTCCAGCGCCAGGTCCTCCACAACATGGACCGGGTGGGCGAGCGCAAGGTCGACTCGGCCAAGAAGACCCTCGTCGGCCTCAACCCTGATGTGAATGTGGTGACCTACGACGTGCGCCTGGGCGCCGACAACATCCTCGACGTGATCGACGGCTACGACGTCATCGTCGACGGCACCGACAACTTCCCGACCCGTTACCTGGTCAACGACGCCTCGCTGGTCAAGCGCATCCCCGTGGTCCACGGGTCGATCTTCCGCTTCGACGGCATGGTCACCGTCTACAACCCCTTCGTCGGCCCCTGCTACCGCTGCCAGGTGCCCGAGCCGCCCCCGCCGGAGCTGGCGCCGTCGTGCGCCGAGGCCGGCGTGCTGGGCGTGCTGCCCGGCATCATCGGCTCCATCCAGGCCATGGAGGCCATCAAGCTGATCCTGGGCCTGGGCGACCCCCTGGTCGGGCGGCTGCTGGCCTACGACGCCCTCGAGGAGTCGTTCCGCACGTTCAAGATCCGCCGTGACGAGGCGTGCCCGGCGTGCGGGCCCGAGGCCGGCGAGATCGTCATCGCCGAGTACGACGAGCTGTGCATGCCCCACCCCAAGGCGGCGCCGGCGGCCTGATCGCCGGAGCGATTGGTCACTGGCCGGCCCTAGACGCCCCCCGATTGACCACTCGATCCCTGGCGGGCCTCGAGTGGCTCGTCCTCGATCAGGAGGTCGGTCGCGGCCAGCGGCGCCGGCGTCGGTGTCGCAGGTCGCTGCCGGCGGCGGATCTTCAACCCCCGTTCCAGGCCCGGGGTGGCCTCCACGGTGCGGGGGTCGAGCAGGTCGCGGAGGCCGTCGCCGGCGAGGTTGAAGGCCAGCACCATGAGGGTGATGGCCAGGCCGGGCCACAGGAGGAGCACCGGCGCCCGGTCGAGGAACGACCGGGCCTCGGCCAGCATGGCGCCCCACTCCGGTGTCGGTGGCCCCACGCCGAAGCCGAGGAACGACAGGCCGGACACGGCCAGCAGGGTGCTGCCCATGTCGATGGTGCTGAACACCACCGTCGGCCCCAGCAGGTTGGGCGCCACATGGCGGAACATGATGCGTGGCCGCGACGCGCCCACCGCCCTGGCCGCCTCCACGAAGTCCTGCTCCCGGACCTTGAGGGCCATGCCCCGTACGAGCCGGGCGTAACGGGGCCAGCCGACGAGGATGATCGTGATGATCAGGTTCCGGAGCCCCTGACCCAAGAGGCCGACGACGACCAGCGCCAGGATCAGCGTCGGCAGGGCCAGCAGTACGTCCACGGAGCGCATGATGACGGTCTCGGCCAGCCGGCCGTACATGGCCGCCACCAGCCCGAGAATGACGCCGAGGACCGTGATGCCGACCGTCGCGCTCACGGCCATGCCCAGCGACAGGCGGGCGCCGTGCAGCAACCGGGCGAAGACGTCACGCCCGAGGTTGTCGGTGCCCAGAGGATGGCTGCGGCTGATGGACGCGAAGCGGTTGGAGAAGTTGGTCTGGACGGGGTCGTGACGGGCGATCCACGGCGCCAGCATGGCGGCCACCACCACGACGGCGATGATCACCAGGCCCAGGACGGCGGTGCGGTCCTTGAGCAGCCGGCGGAACATCCGCCGGCGCACAGGAACGAACGTCTCCCCGGCCTGGCGGAGGACCGCTTCGGAGGTGCTCACCGGCTCACCGCCTTCGGCGGCTCTCCCGCTTGGCGCGACACTGTGCTCGTCGGTCCGCTCGCCTGCGGCTCCCTCACGTTGTCACCGGGCTGCCGGCTCCAGGCGGATGCGGGGGTCGAGCAGGCCGTAGAGGACGTCGACGAGCAGGTTGCCCACGAGGTAGATGGCGCCGGCCATCAGCACCGCGGCCTGGATCAGGGGGTAGTCCCGCTGGGAGATGGCCTCCAGGGTCAGTAGCCCCAGCCCCGGCCAGGCGAAGATGAACTCGGTGATCACCACTCCCTCCAGCAGGGCGCCCAGAACGGTGCCGAGGTAGGTCACCACGGGGATGGAGGCGTTGCGCAAGCCGTGCCGGAGCACGACCTGCAGGGACCCCAACCCCTTCGAGCGGGCGGTGCGGATGTAGTCCTCGGTGAAGACCTCCAGGAGGCTGGCCCGCAGGAGCCGGGAGATGACCGCCGCCGGCGTGATGGCCACGACGATGGCCGGCATGATGAGGCTTTCCCAGCCCTGGCGGCCGGCCACCGGCAGCAGCTTCATCTCCGTGGCCAGCTGCACGATCAGCATGTAGGCCAGGAAGAACCCGGGTATGGAGGCGGCCATGAGCGCCGCCACCCGGAAGGCCTGGTCGGTCCAGTGGCGGTGGAACATGGCTGCCATCACCCCCAGCGGGAGCCCCACCACCAGGATGAGCAGCAATGCTGCCGTGGTCAGCTCCAGCGTGGCGGTGATGCGCTCCTTGAGGACGTCGTAGACCGGCCGGCGCTTGGCGAAGGACTCGCCCAGGTCGCCGGTGGCGAGGCCTTTGATCCACGACCCGTACTGGACGAAGAACGGCCGGTCGAGACCGAGCTCCTTCTGCGCGTTGCGTATGTCCTGAGCCGTGGCCTCCTGCGACCCCGACCGCTTCCTGGCGTACTCCTCGGCTGGGTCTCCCGGTGCGTTGGTGACGAGGAGGAAGATCAGGAAGGAGAGCGCCAGGAGGGTCGGGATGGCGATGAGCAGGCGCCGGGCGAGGTACCTCGCCACTGCCCCGGGCTACCGGGCCGAGGTCATCGAGAGGCTGAACCAGGTCTGGTTGGTGAACGACGGGTGCGGGTCACCGAGGCTCACGTTCTTGGCCATGCCGTAGATGCGGAAGGCGTCGGCCAGGGGGACCACCAGGTAGTCCTTGTTGATGAGGATGTTCATCATCTTGGCCGCCGCGTCCTGGACCTCGGCGGTGGTCTTGGCCTGGTCCGATCTGGTCACCTCGGCCTCGAAGGCGGGGCCGTTGGGCGTCGCCGGCGGGGCGTCGGGTGCGAACTGGACGTTGGTGGCACTGCGCTTGGCCATCCGCAGCACGGGCAGGAAGGCCGGGTTGGCGTCGTTCTGGTTGGGCGGCTCGAGGTCGAGGTCGAAGTCACCCTTGCCCTGGGCGTAGAGCGAGTTCCGGGTGGCCACGTCGGGCGTCTTCTTGATCTCGACGTCGATGCCCACGTCCTTCAGGTTCGACTGGATGACGAGGAGGGCCGACTCGGGTACCTCCTGCTGGCCGAGCAGCTTGAGGCTGAGGCGCTTGCCGTCCTTGCTGCGGATGCCGTCGGAGCCGACCCGCCAGCCGGCGTCGTCGAGGACCTTGCGGCTGCGGGCCAGGTCACGCGGGATCGCCTGCACCTGGCTGGCCGCCGAACCGAGCACGGAGCCCGGCGCCATGTACCGCCCGGGGGCGGCGTTGCCGTCGAGCACGACGTCGACGTAGGACTGGCGGTCGATGGCGTAGGTGACCGCCTCACGAATGGCGGGCTCGGTGGTGAGGCGGTCGGGGAGCTTGTTGACGTAGAGCAGGTGGTTCCGCCCCGCCTTCGACTTCACGACCTTGAAGTTGGGGTCGTTGGTGAGCGACTTGGTGGCGTCGGCGGGGAGGTCGATGGCCAGGTCGGCCTGCCCCGACTTCAGGGCCTCGAGCCGGGTCTGGGGGTCCGGGTAGAAGCGGATGTCCATCTTGCGGACCTGCGGCTTCTCGCCCCAGTAGTTGTCGTTGCGGACGAACGAGGCGGTCTGCTTGGGGGTGTAGCTCTCGTACTTCCACGGGCCGGTGCCGGCGTAGGGCGGGGTGTCGTTGTGGGTGTTGGCCTTCACGATGGCGCCCTCGGGGTGCCCGATCTGCTCGGGCAGGCGCAGGTTGGTCTGCGCCGGGGTGAAGTCGACGGTGAACTGGTCGATCTTCTTCACCGAGTCGGGGCCGAGGGTGTTGAGGACGGTGGTCAGGGTCCGGCCTTCGGGCTGGCGCACCCCCCACGTCCAGACGACGTCGTCGGCGCTGAACGGGGTGCCGTCGTGGAAGGTGACGCCCTGGCGGAGGAAGAAGCGCCACGTCTTGCCGTCGGGCTGCAGCTCCCACCGGGTGGCCAGGCCGGGCTTCAGCGTGTAGTCGCTGGCGATGTAGACGAGCGGCTCGTAGACCTGGACGTTGTAGACGTACATGAAGTGGTACGACTTGGCGCCGGTACCACCCTCGGTCCACTGGTCCTCGTTGGCCGCCACCCTCACGGTGGCGTTGAGGTCCGGTTGGCCGGATGCCTGGCCGCCGGCGCTGTCCGACGGGCTGCCGTCTCCACCGCAGGCGCCTGCCAGCAGGCCGAGCAGCATGACGATGGCGAGTGCTTTGCGACGCATGATTTCTTCCCCCTGAGAGATGCGGCGAGACGGCGCAGGTGCCCAGCGCACCCCGACCGCCGTCTCTAGCGCGATTGTGGCATGTAGCCAGAAACACCGCACGTCGTCCGCCTACTGTTTCGGAGCACATGGCCGCCGTACTCGACATCAAGGATCTGGAAGTCACTTTCCCGACGCTGGAGGGACGGGTCCAGGCGGTCCGGGGCGTCAACCTCACCTTGGACCCGGGCCGGATACGGGGCGTGGTGGGCGAGTCCGGCTCGGGCAAGACGGTGACGATGCTCGCCGCCCTCGGTCTCCTGCCCTCCACCGCCGAGGTGACGGGCTCGGTGAGGTACAAGGGCAGGGAGCTCCTGGGGCTGCCGCCGTCGGAGCTGCGCAAGGTGCGCGGCTCCGGCATCGCCATGATCTTCCAGGACCCCCGTACGTCGCTCAACCCGGTGCACACCATCGGCCACCAGATCGTGGAGGGCATCCGCATCCACCATCCCGAGGTGCACCGCAAGGAGGCGCTCAAGCGGGCGGTGGAGCTGCTGGCGCTCGTCGGCATACCCCAGCCCGACAAGCGGGCGCGGGACTACCCCCACCAGTTCTCCGGCGGCATGTGCCAGCGGGTCATGGTGGCCATGGCCGTGGCCAACGACCCCGACGTGCTGGTTGCCGACGAGCCGACCACCGCCCTCGACGTCACCATCCAGGCCCAGATCCTCGACCTCCTCCGCGACATCCGCCGGGAGAAGGGCGTGGCCATCGTCATCATCAGCCACGACCTCGGGGTCGTGGCCGGCCTGGCCGACGAGGTGTCGGTCATGTACGCAGGCCGGGTCGTGGAGCGCGGCACCGTCGACGACGTCTACGCCCAGGCCCGCCATCCCTACACGCGGGGTCTGCTCTCGTCGGTCCCCCGGCTCACCGACACCCGGCGGGGTCCCCTGACCTCCATCGGCGGCGGCGCCCCGTCGCTGCTCGCGCTGCCCAAGGGCTGCGCCTTCCATCCCCGCTGCTCCCACGAGCGGCCGAACTGCCGGGTCGACGACCCCCGCCTGCGCCGGGTCGGCCCGGTGGAGGCCGCCTGCCACTATGCCGAAGAGATGGGGCCGGTAGGGGCGGACGTGTCATGAGTGAAGTGATCCTCGAGGTCCGGGATCTGGTCAAGGAGTTCCCCGTGCGGGGAGGCGGGAAGGTCCACGCCATCTCGGGGGTGTCCTTCGACCTCCACGAGGGGGAGACGCTCGGCCTGGTAGGGGAGTCGGGTTGCGGGAAGTCGACCACCGCCCGCTGCGTGCTGCGCCTGATCGAGCCGACCAGCGGCGAGGTCGTCTTTCGCGGGCGCGACGTGCTCAAGCTGGGGCGCAAGGAGCTCCGCAAGCTGCGGGCCGACCTCCAGATCGTCTTCCAGGACCCCTACGCCTCGCTCAACCCCCGCATGCAGGTGTGGTCGATCGTGGCCGAGCCGCTGATCGTCCACGGCATGGCCACCAAGGAGGCCCGGGCCCGGGCCAACGAGCTGCTGGAGCTGGTGCGGCTCCGTCCCGAGCACGCCAACCGGTACCCCCACGAGTTCTCCAGCGGCCAGCGCCAGCGCATCGGCGTGGCCCGCGCCCTCGCCCTGGAGCCGGACGTGCTGGTGCTCGACGAGCCGGTCTCCGCTCTGGACGTGAGCATCCAGGCCGGTGTGCTGAACCTGCTGGAGGAGCTCCGCGGTCGCCTGAACCTGGCCTACCTGTTCATCGCCCACGACCTCTCGGTCGTCCGCCATATCTCCGACCGGGTGGCGGTGATGTACCTGGGCAAGGTCGTCGAGATCGGCACCCGGGACGACATCTACAACCACCCGGCCATGCCCTACACCCAGGCACTGCTGTCCTCGGTGCCCGTCCCCGACCCGCCGGTGGAACGCAAGCGCAAGCGCATCGTGCTCCAGGGCGACCTGCCCAGCCCGGCCGACCCCCCCTCCGGCTGCCGGTTCCGAACCCGCTGCTGGAAGGCCCAGGACATCTGCGCCGAGGAGGAGCCGGCGCTGATCGACCGGGGCCAGGGCCACCCCGCCGCCTGCCACTTCGCCGAGGAGCTACAGGTGGTGCCCTGAGCATCACGGGCCCCCTCGCCGTCGTCGTCCATCGAAGTTCTTCCTAACCTGGACGCATGGCCGTGCGCTTCGTCATCATCGGGGGAGGCCCCGCCGGCAACCAGGCCGCCAGCCATGCGGCGCGCCACGGGGCCAGAGTCACCCTCGTCGAGCGCGACGTCGTCGGTGGCGCCGCCCACCTGTGGGACTGCATCCCCTCCAAGGCCATGATCGCCACCGGCGGGGCCATGGCCTTCGTCGAGCGGTCCGGAGGCATGGGCCTGGCCGCCCTCGACGCCGGTCTGGACCACGACGCCCTGAAGCGGCGCATCACCGGCATCGAGGACCGCCTGCGCACCTCGGTGGAGGATCTGCTGTCCGACCAGGGCGTCCGGGTGATCCTGGGCACCGGACGGCTCACCGGGCCACACACCGTCGCGGTCGGCAGCGCCGGAGGCACCGAGGAGCTCGAGGCCGACGCCATCCTGGTCGCCACCGGCAGCCGGCCCCGCGTCCCCGACTGGTGCGAGCCCGACGGCGACCGCGTCCTCACCACGCGCCAGGCCTATCCGCCGCCGGTCATGCCCGAGCACCTGGTGGTGATCGGTTCGGGGGTGACCGGCGTGGAGTTCGTCCACATGTTCGCCTCGTTCGGGTCGAAGGTGACGCTGGTGGTCAGCCGCCAGCAGGTGCTGCCCAACAAGGACCCCGAGGTCGCCGCCGCCCTGGAGGACGAGTTCCTCCGCCGCGGCGTGAAGCTGTTCATCGGGGCCCGGGCCGTCGGCATCGACCGGACCGACGAGGGGGTCGCCGTCCGCTGCGACGACGGCCGCATCGCCCGGGGCAGCCACGCCCTGCTGGCCATCGGCCTGGTGCCGAACTCCGAGGGCCTCGGTTTGCAGGAGGCCGGAGTGGACGTCGACGACCGGGGGTTCGTGCCGGTCAACCAGCACTGCCAGACCAACCTGCCCCACGTCTACGCCGCCGGCGACCTGTCGGGCAAGCTGCCACTGTCGTCGGTGGCGGCCATGCAGGGGCGCAAGATCGCCGAGCACGTGATGGGCATGCAGACCCGCGAGCACCGCCACCTCGACTACGACAAGGCGCCCCAGGCCGTGTTCACCGAGCCGGAGATCGCCGAGGTGGGCGTGGCCGAGGCCGAGGCCTTCGCCACCGGCCGCAAGATCCGGGTCACCAAGGTCCCGTTCTCGGCCAACCCCAAGGCGCTCATCAACCACGACCCCCGGGGCTTCGTGAAGATCGTCTCCGACCCGGCCACCGGCATCGTGCTGGGCGGGTCGATCGTCGGCGCCCACGCCGCCGAGCTGATCTCGGTGTTGGCACTGGCGGTGAACTGCAACCTGCGGGTGGCCGACGTGGTCGACAGCCTCCTCGTCCACCCCTCGGTGGCCGAGTCCCTCACCGAGGCGGCGGAGTAGCGCAGCTGCCTCGCCGAGGAAGCGCTGCTCCCGGCGGCGACTACTCGAGGACGAACAGGACGTCGCCGGCGCTGACGTTGTCGCCGGGCGACACCCGGACCTCGGTGACCGTGCCCGCCCGCTCGGCGTCGACCTCGTTCTCCATCTTCATCGCCTCGAGCACGCACAGGGCCTGGCCGGCGGTGACCGTGTCGCCCACCCCCACCATGACCTCGATGATCGTCCCCTGCATGGGGGCGGTGATGCGGCCGCCGGCCGGGCCCGCCGCGGCCACACCCGAGATGCGCTTGGCCCGAGGCGCCGGCCTGCCGGCGCTCACGCCGGCCTGTTCGGGCAACCACACCCGCACCTCGTAACGCCGGCCGTCGACCTCGACGGTGACGTCGCGTGGGATCTCGCCGGGCGGCGCTTCGCCGGTCCCGCCGGCGCCGGCCGGGGGCATGTCCGAGAAGTCGATCCGTTCCTCCACCCAACGGGTGGAGTGGCGGTTCTCGATGAAGTCGGGATGCTCGAGGAGGCGCAGGTGGGCCGGGATGTTGGTGGCCACGCCGTCGACGGTCATCTCCCGCAGCACCCGCAGCATGCGGCGGCGGGCCTCCTCCCGGAAGCCGCCCCAGGTGAGGACCTTGGCGATGAGGTTGTCGTAGTGCTGGCTGACGGCGTCGCCCTCGCCGTAGCCGACGTCGATGCGCACCCCGAAGCCGCCCGGTCGGGAGAAGCGGGTCAGCGTGCCGGGGGAGGGCATGAACCGCCCGCCGGCGATGTCCTCTGCGTTGACCCGGCACTCGATGGCGTGGCCCCGGGGGTCGATGGTGTCCTGGGTGAACGACAGGGGAGACCCCGACGCCACCCGTAGCTGCTCGGCGACCAGGTCGACGCCGCAGGCCAGCTCGGTGAGCGGGTGCTCCACCTGGAGGCGGGTGTTCATCTCGAGGAAGAAGAACTCGTCGTCCTGGACGAGGAACTCCACGGTGCCGGCGTTGGCGTAGCCGCACGCCAGGGTGACGGCCACCGCCGCCTCCCCCATGGCCTGGCGGACGGCCGGCGCCAGCCCCGGCGCCGGTGTCTCCTCGATGAGCTTCTGGTGCCGGCGCTGGCTCGAGCAGTCCCGCTCACCCATCCACACCGCGTTGCCGTGGGTGTCGGAGAACACCTGCATCTCGATGTGGCGGGGCCAGTCGAGGTAGCGCTCCAGGTACACCTCGGCGTTCCCGAAGTACGCCTGCCCCTCCCGTTTGGCCGACTCCAGCTGGGACGCGGCGTCCTCCGGGCCGGCGACCACCTTCATGCCCCGGCCCCCGCCGCCGTAGGAAGCCTTGATCGCCACCGGCCAGCCGTGGCTGGCGCCGAAGGCCACGATCTCCTCGGCGGTCGTGACCGCGCCGTCGCTGCCCGGCACCACGGGCACGCCGGCGGCGATGGCGGCCTGCCGGGACGACACCTTGTCGCCCATGACCTCCATGGCCTCGGGCGGCGGCCCGACGAAGACCGCTCCCCGTGACGCGACGCTACGGGCGAAGGCGGGGTTCTCACTGAAGAACCCGTATCCGGGGTGGACGGCGTCGGCGCCGCTCGCGGTGATGGCGTCGAGGACGGCCTCGGTGTTGAGGTAGCTCTCGGTCGCCGTCTCCCCTCCGAGGGCGAAGGCCTCGTCGGCCAGGCGGACGTGCAGCGATCGGCGGTCGACCTCCGAGTAGACGGCGACGCTGGCGATGCCGAGCTCCCGGCAGGCCCGGATGACCCGGACGGCGATCTCGCCCCGGTTGGCGATCAGGACCTTGGAGAACATGTGGCGTCATCATGGCGCAATGGGAGAGACGGCCGGCCGCTTCGCAGACGTCCGCTGGTTCGCCGAGCTGGACTCCACCAACCGGCTGGCCGCCGACCTGGCCCGGGCCGGCGCCGGCGACGGCGTCGTGGTGGGCGCCGACCACCAGACCGCCGGCCGGGGCCGGCGGGGCCGCACCTGGGAGTCCCGGCCCGGGGCCTCGTTGCTGGTCTCGGTCATCCTCCGGCCGGCGCCGGCCCTGGTCACGCTGGCCGCCGGGGTGGCCGCGGCCGAGGCGTGCGCGGCGGTGGCCGGCGCCGCGGTAAGCCTGAAGTGGCCCAACGACCTGCTCCTCGACGGCCTCAAGCTGGGCGGGATCCTTTCCGAGCTGGTGGCCGGCGCCGCCGTCGTGGGCCTGGGACTGAACCTGGCGTGGGCGCCGGCCGGCGCCGCCTGCCTCGGTGCGGCGGTCGACCGCCACGCCGTCCTCGACGCCTACCTTGCCGGCCTGGAAGCCCCCGGCGACGTCCTGGCCCGCTACCGCGACCGGTGCACGACGCTCGGCCGGCGGGTCCGGGTGGAGGCCCCCGGCGGCGCCGTCGAGGGGTTCGCCACCGGTGTGGACGAGCACGGCCAACTCGTCGTCGGCGGCCGCGCCATCGCCGCCGGCGACGTGATCCACCTCCGCTGATCCGCTATGTAACCGGAGGGTAGAGCGGATCTGCCTCTATTGAATGCCGAGGACGCGGACCCTAAGACTTGCCCGATGAACAAGCGACTACGCAAGGTTGGGGCTTTGCTGGTGGGGGTGGCGGCGGTCACGCTGCCGACGGTCACCGGCGTCGAGGCCCAGGTCCAGCCGGTCTGCGGGCAGACCATCACCCAGAGCACCACGCTCACGGCCGACCTCGGGCCCTGCCCGAACTACGGCCTCATCATCGGCGCCGACGGCATCGTCCTCGACCTGGGCGGGCACCGCATCTTCGGCACGCCGAACTTCAACGACAACGCCGGCGTCTACATGCTGGGCCGCACCGGCGTCAGGGTCCAGAACGGCACCGTCTCCGACTTCGACGGCGGGGTGATCATCGAGGGCGGCTCCCGCAACACCGTGGCCGGCATCACCGCCATCCGCAACATCGGGCGCAGCTCCGGCGGCATCAACACCCGATTCGGTGAGGGCATCGGCATCATGTCGTCCAGCTACAACCAGATCCTGAACAACCGGACCGAGGACAACGGGCCCTACGCCGGCATCGGGGTGTACTCCCTGGTCGACGCCGACCACCCCCGGCCCACCTCCGGCCCGTCGACCAATAACGTGATCTCCAACAACGAGGTCCTCAACAACGTCGTCGGCCGTGACGGGTTCACCCAGGCGACCGACAACGACGGCATCCGAATCGAGCCCACGTACGCCGGCACCGCCTTCGTGATGGCGTCCAACCAGATCCTCGACAACACCGTGATCGGCAACGGCCTCGACGGCATCGCCATCTTCGCCCGGTCGCCGGGCAACGTGATCCGGGGCAACACGTCGAACAACAACGGCCTGTTCCGGTCGAGTGCCCGCCGGGGAGACGGCATCATCGTCTTCAACTTCTCCGACCGCACGACCATCCAGGGCAACTTCACCAGCGGCAACGGGGACAACGGCATCCGGATCCGCGGCCCGCTGGGCGTCAACGCCGGCTCGCAGAACAACGTCATCCAGGGCAACACCTCGGTCGGCAACGCGGTCAGGCCCACCATCCCCAGCGCGGCGTTCGGCAACGCGGCCTACGACCTCCACGACCAGAACCCGAACTGCGACAACAACCAGTGGTTCGGCAACCGTTACCGGACGGCGTTCCCGCCCTGCACCACGACGGGCGGCCAGCAGATCTAAGGGTCGAGCTCCCGGCCCACCAATCCCTTGAACGCAGTCCCGGCCCCCTCGGTGAGGGGGCCGGGGCATTTCCGGAGCGGGCGGCCGTCCACGGCCCGGATGGGCTGGACGTCGCGGGTGCTCGAGGTCAGGAACGCCTCCTCGACCCGGTCGAGCGCCCGGATGGGCACGTCCTCCTCGACGACCTCCACCAGCTCCAGGACAAGCTCGCGGGTGACGCCGGCGAGACAGCCGGCCGACAGCGGCGGTGTGAGCAGCCGGCCACCGAGGCCGACGAAGACGTTGGTCCCGGTGCCCTCGCACAGGTTCCCGGCCAGGTTGGCGAACAGGGCTTCGCCGGCGTCGCGGTCCCGGGCGTAGGCCAGGGCGACGACGTTCTCCCCATAGGACACCGACTTCACCCCGGTGAGGGCCCCCCGCTCGTTGCGGGGCCACGGGGCGACGGCGACGTCGGCCGCCGGCGGCCATGCCGGCTGGGGCCCGCCGGCCACGATCACCGTCGGCTCCACCGCCGCCCGGTCCGAGCCCAGCGGGCCCGGACCGCCGGTGACGGTGACCCGAAGCCGGCCCTGGTCCCAACCGTTGGCCCGGATGACCTCGTCGATGGCGGCCGCCACGAGGTCGCGGGGAGGGCACGGCAGCCGCATGCCCGTCGTCGACCGGGCCAGGCGGTCGAGGTGCCGGCGGACGGCGAAGGCCCGGCCCCGCACGATCTTCATGGTCTCGAAGACGCCGTCACCCGTGAGCAGCCCATGGTCGAACGGCGACACCCTCGCCTCGCGCTCGTCCATCAGGGCCCCGTCGACCCAGACGATCGTCATGAGCCGGCGGCGACGGCGAGCAGCCGCCGAGCCTTGAGCTCCGTCTCCGCCCACTCGCCCGCCGGCGTCGAGTCCCAGGTGATCGCCCCTCCCGTGCCGAGGTGGAGGCGGCCGTCCTCCACCCAGAACGTGCGGATGGCGACGTTGAGGTCGCCGGCGAGTGCCTCGGTGTCCACCCAGCCCACGGCCCCGCAGTACACGCCGCGAGGGACGGGCTCCAGGCGGCGGATCACCTCGAGGGCGGCCAGCTTCGGCGCGCCGGTGACCGAGCCGGGCGGGAACGTCGCCGCCAGCAGCTCGGCCCACCCCACGCCGGCCCTGAGCCGGCCCCGTACCGTGCTGACGAGATGGGACAGGCCGGGGTGATGCTCCTGCCGGCACAGGTCGGGCACCTCGACCGTGCCGTACCGGCACACCCGGCCCAGGTCGTTGCGCATGAGGTCGACGATCATGACGTTCTCGGCCCCGTCCTTGGCCAGGAAGTGGCCGCCGGGCGACGTGGTGCCCTTGATGGGGCGGGTCTCCACCACGTCGCCCCGGCGGCGAAGGAACAGCTCGGGCGACGCCGAGGCCACGGCCAGGCCGGCCGAGTCGATGCGCACGGCGGCGGCGTGGGGGGCGGGGTTGGCCTCGGCCAGGGCGGCGGCCAGGCCGAGCACGTCGAAGCCCGGAGGGACCGGGGCCGACAGCCGCCGGCACAGGTTGACCTGGTAGACGTCGCCGTTGCCGATGGCCTCCCGTATGGCCTCCACCCCCTTGGAGAAACCGTCCTCGTCGAGGCTCGACGTCCATGAGGCCAGGGGGACGGCTGCCGTCGCCGCCGGCGCCGACGATGGGGCCGGCGCCCACCGCTCGAACCGGGCACAGACCGGCGCGGCGTCGAAGGGAACCACGACCGCCCACCGACCGTGACCGCGCGCGTCCAGGACGGTAAGGTCATTGGTCACGTCGCGCAGGCCCGTCAGCAGGCATCCGCCTACGACGGCCGTCTCCACCCGCCGGATCCTACGAGAGAGGTCATGACCCCTGCCTATCGCCGTGCGACCGTCGCGAGCACCGGGCTGACGCTCGCGCCGGCGGCGTAAGCCATGAGCGACCTGCGCATCGCAGCTACCCGCGCCGGCCACCAGAACGGCGACGGGCCCGACGGCAACGGGCGGTCGGCGGCCACCGAGGGTGGCCGCCGACTGGCCGATGCACCGCCGGAGGTCGCCCGCCGGGTGCGCCGGCGGCCGGTCACCAAGCCGACCGCGCCGGCGAAGGCACCCCGGGCGCCGAAGCCCCCCGAGGTGGCAACAGCGACCGGGCCCGCGCCGCCAGCCCGCCGGCCGCCGATCTCCAAGGAGCGGGCCAAGGTGCTCCGCCAGCGCCGGCGCCGGCGCCGGGCGCTGATCGCCTTCACCGCCTTCACCGCCTTCTGCACCTTCTTCGTCGGCCTCGGCTACGTCTACGTCCAGCACAAGCTCGGCCAGATCACCCGCCTCGATCTGCCGGCGCTGGCCCAGGATTCGGGCCCGGTCATGAACGTGCTGCTGGTGGGCTCGGACAGCCGGGCCAACCTGGCCGCCGGCGACGCCAAGGGCTTCGGGCAGGACGTGGTGGGCGGACAGCGAAGCGACACCATCATGCTGCTGCATGTCGACCCCGCAGAGCAGCGGGCGGCCATCGTGTCGGTGCCCCGGGACCTCTACGTGCCCATCGCCAACACCAACGTCTCCGACCGGGTCAACGCCGCGTTCGCGCTCGGCGGGGCCGACCAGCTGATCGCCACCCTGCAGCGCACGCTGGGCATCACCATCCACCACTACATGCAGGTCGACTTCAGCGGCTTCAAGGACATCGTCGACACGGTCGGTGGCGTGACGATGTACGTGCCGTATCCCGTGCGGGACAGCGGAAGCGGGCTGGACCTCGGCCGGGCCGGGTGCTGGGAGCTGGACGGGAACAAGGGTCTGTCCTGGGTCCGCAGCCGCGACATGGAGTTCCTCATCAACGGCACCTGGCAGGCCGACGGCCGGGGTGACCTGGGCCGCATCGAGCGCCAGCAGGACTTCATCCGCCGGATGATGAAGAAGGCGCTGTCCTCGGGCATCTCCAACCCGCTGACGCTCAACCGCCTGATCGGGGTGGGCGTGCGCGACGTCACCTTCGACTCCGCCCTTTCCACCAAGGACCTCACCGCCCTCGGCCGGCGGTTCAGCTCCCTCGACCCCGACAGGGTCGTCCTCCGCACCTTGCCGACCGACCCCGCCGACATCAACGGCAAGTCGGTCCTCAAGCTCCAGACCGCCCAGGCCCAGCCCATGATCGACCTGCTCAACGGCAAGACGACGGTCGACGGCATCCCGACGACCACTGTGCCCGCCCCGACCACCACGGCGCCGGCCTCGAGCGTCAAGCCGGCGGACGTCCGGGTCCGGGTGCTCAACGGTGTCGGCACCGCGGGGCTGGCGGGCCGGACCGCCACCAGCCTCACCGGCGCCGGGTACGTGGTCGTCGACAGAGGCGACGCGCCGGCGCTGGCGCCGCAGACGACCGTCTCCTACGGCAGCGGCCAGCTGGCCAAGGCCCAGTCGGTCCAGAGCACCTTGGCCGGGCCCGCGGTGCTGAAGGAAGACCCGACCCTCAAGTCGGCAGACGTGAACCTGCTCCTCGGCGCCGACTTCGCGGGCACGAAGGCCGACGTGGGGGCGGCGGCGCCCACGACGGTGGCGCCCACGACCACCGCCCCTCCCGGGATCAACCCCGTTCCCCTGCCGAAGGGCACCACCGCTCCCCCCTGTTAGTTCGCCGGTCCGCCACCACGTCACCTACCGTTGAGGCGTGAAACTTCTCGTGACCGGCGGGGCCGGGTTCATCGGCGCCAACTTCGTCCGCTACTGGTCCGAGGCCCATCCGGACGACCGGGTCGTGGTCTACGACCTGCTCACCTACGCCGGCAACCGGGCCAACCTGGCCGGTCTCGACGACACCGTGGGGTTCGTCCGGGCCGACATCGCCGACCAGGCCACCGCCGAGCACGTCATGCGTGACGAGCAGATCGACGTGGTCGTCAACTTCGCCGCCGAGTCCCACAACAGCCTGGCCGTACTCGACCCTGCCCTGTTCTTCCGAACCAACGTGCTGGGCACCCAGGCCCTGCTGGAGGCGTCCCGCCAGGTCGGCATCGCCCGCTTCCACCACATCTCGACCTGCGAGGTCTACGGCGACCTCGACCTCGACACCGACGAGTCCTTCACCGAGGAGTCCCCCTACCGGCCCCGCACCCCGTACAACGCCTCCAAGGCCGGTGCCGACCACGCCGTGCGGGCCTACCACGAGACCTACGAGCTGCCGGTCACCGTCACCAACTGCTGCAACAACTACGGGCCCTACCAGTTCCCGGAGAAGGTGATCCCCCTCTTCACCACCTTCGCCCTCGACGACACCCCCCTGCCCATGTACGCCTCCACCAAGAACCGGCGGGAGTGGCTGCACGTCGTCGACCACTGCCGGGCCATCGAGGCCGTCCTCGATCGGGGCCGCGTCGGCGAGACCTACAACGTGGGCAGCGGCGTGGAGCGCAGCATCGAGGAGATCGCCGACGGCGTGCTGGCGTCGCTCGGGAAGCCGGCCGACCTCCGGGTCATCGTGCCCGACCGGCCGGGCCACGACCGTCGCTACCTGCTCGACTCCACGAAGATCAGGACCGAGCTGGGGTGGGCGCCCCAGGTGCCGTTCGAGCAGGGCCTGGCCGAGACCACCCGCTGGTACGCCGAGAACCGGGAGTGGTGGGAGCCACTGCGTGACCGGGCGCCGGTCGAGGAGACGGCGTGGGAGGGGCGGGCCGACGCAGCGGGCCAGGGCTGATGCGGGTCCTGGTCACCGGCGCCGGCGGGCAGCTGGGCCGTGAAGTCGTCGACCTCTGCAACGCGGCGGGCGACGAGGTGGTGGCGTGCGACCATGCCGCGCTCGACGTGTCCGACCGCGACGCGGTGCTGCAGACCGTTGTGGCCGCCGCCCCCGACACGGTCGTCCACGCCGGCGCCTGGACCAACGTCGACGGGTGCGAGACCGAGCCCGACCGGGCCTACGCCGTCAATGCCCTGGGCACCCGCCACATCGCCGAGGGGGCGCGGATCGCCGGCTCACGGGTCCTGTACGTGTCGACCGACTACGTCTTCGACGGCACGGGCACCCGCCCGTACCACGAGTGGGACGCCACCAACCCGCTCTCGGTCTACGGGCGCTCCAAGCTGGGTGGCGAGTCGGCGCTCGGTCCCGACGACACTGTCGTGCGCACGTCCTGGGTGTGCGGTCGCCACGGCCGCAACTTCGTCAAGACCATCCTCGTTCGGGCCGTGGACGGCCACGCGTTGACCGTTGTCGACGACCAGCACGGGTGCCCGGCCTTCACCGAGGATCTCGCGGCCATGATCCGCCGGCTGGCGGTGGCTCGACTCCCGGGGACCTTCCACGTCACCAACCAGGGGCCGACCACCTGGTACGGGTTCGCCCGCGACATCGTGGCCGCCGCCGGCCTCGACACCGGGCTCGTCAGTCCCATCACCACCCCCGAGATGCAGCCCCCGAGGCCGGCGCCCCGTCCCGCGTACAGCGTGCTCGACAACGCCGCCCTGCGCCTTTCGGGCATCCCGCTGCTTCCCGATCACCACGAGCCGCTGGAGCGTCTCGTCAAGGAGCTCCTCGCGTGAGCGAGGTCGCGGTCATCGGCGCCGGCTACGTGGGCCTGACGACCGCCGCCTGCTTCGCCCACCTGGGCCACACCGTCACCTGCGCCGACATCGTGCCCGAGCGGGTGGAGCGCCTGTCCCGGGGCGACATCCCCATCCTCGAGGCCGGGATGCCGGAGCTGGTGCGCGAGGGGCTCGACAGCGGGCGGCTCACGTTCGTACTGGGGGCAGCTGCCGCGGTCGAGGGCGCCGAGTTCGTCTACCTCTGCGTCCCCACACCGCAGTCCGACGACGGCTCCGCCGACCTGTCCTACATCCGGGCGGCGGCGTCCGAGATCGGGCCGCTGCTGGACCCGGAGTGCATCGTGGTGAACAAGTCGACCGTGCCGGTGGGCTCGGCCCGGGTGGTCGAGGAGGTGCTGGGACGCGACGACGTGAGCGTGGTCTCCAACCCCGAGTTCCTCCGGGAGGGCTCGGCCGTGCACGACAGCCTCCACCCCGACCGGATCGTGATCGGCTCCCACGACCAGGTCGCCGCCGCCCGTGTCGCCCGGCTGTTCAGCGCCCTCCGGGCACCGGTGATCGTCACCGACCCCGCCTCGGCGGAGACCATCAAGTACGCCTCCAACGCCTTCCTGGCCTCCAAGGTCACCTTCGCCAACGCCGTCGCCAACGTGTGCGAGGCGGTGGGCGCCGACGTGCGGGACGTCCTGTTGGGCATGGGCTACGACAAGCGCATCGGTTTCGAGTTCCTGCGCCCGGGCCCCGGATACGGCGGGAGCTGTTTCCCGAAGGACATACGGGCCCTCATCCGCATCGCCGAGGACGCCGGCTACGAGTTCGCGTTGCTGCGAGGTGTCGACGAGGTCAACAACGCCCAGTTCGAGCGGGTGGTCGACAAGGCGCGGCGCATGGCCGGGGGGTCGGTCGAGGGCAAGATCGTCGCCGGCTGGGGTCTCACGTTCAAGGCCCGTACCGACGACCTGCGCCAGTCGCCGGCCCTGGAGGTCCTGCACCGGCTGGGTGCGCTGGGGGCCCACCCCCGGGCCTACGATCCGGCCGTGCCGGTCAGCGCCGCGGCCACCGACTCGCGACTGGACGGTATCGAGGTCGTCGGAGACCCTTATGGCGCCTGCGAAGGGGCGGCGGTGCTGGTCGTGCTCACGGAGTGGGACGAGTTCCGGCGGCTCGACTTCGCCAAGGTCGCAGCCGCCATGGAGGCACCCGGCGTGGTCGACGCCCGGAACCTCCTGGATCCGGCGGCCCTGCGCCGGCGGGGCTTCGCCTACGAGGGCATCGGCCGGTGAGGGCGTGAGCAGGGTCGTGGTCACCGGCGGCGCCGGCTTCCTTGGGTCCCACCTGTGCCGCGAGCTCCTCGACCGCGGCGACACCGTCGTCGCCGTCGACAACCTCGTCACCGGGAACCTCGACAACCTCAGCGTCCTCTCCGGGCACCACGGATTCACCTTCGTCCACTCCGACGTGAGCGACTTCCTCCACGTCCCCGGTCCCGTGGACGCCGTCCTGCACTTCGCCAGCCCGGCCTCCCCGGCCGACTTCGAGCGCATCCCGATCCAGATCCTGAAGGTCGGCAGCAGGGGCACGCTCAACACCCTCGGCCTGGCCAAGGACAAGGGCGCCCGCTACTTCCTGGCCTCCACCAGCGAGGTCTACGGCGACCCACTCGTGCACCCCCAGCCCGAGACCTATTGGGGCAACGTCAACCCCATCGGCCCTCGGGGCGTCTACGACGAGTCCAAGCGCTTCGCCGAGGCCCTCACCATGGCCTACCACCGCCACCACGGCGTCGACGTCCGCATCGCGCGCATCTTCAACACCTACGGTCCCCAGATGCGCCCCGACGACGGGCGGGTGGTGTCCAACTTCATCGTGCAGGCCCTCGCCGGCAAGCCGATCACCGTCCACGGCGACGGCAAGCAGTCGCGTAGCTTCTGCTACGTCGACGACGAGGTGCGCGGCCTGCTCGCCCTGCTCGACTCGGAGTACGTAGGCCCGGTCAACATCGGCAACCCCAACGAGTTCACGGTGCTGGAGCTGGCGGAGAAGGTGCTCGCCCTCACCGCCTCGTCGTCGGAGCTGCAGTTCGACCCGCGGCCGGTGGACGACCCGACCCAGCGCCGGCCCGACCTCACCCTGGCCCGGTCGGTGGTGGGCTGGGAGCCGGAGGTCAGCCTCGAGGAGGGGCTGGTCCGCACCACCGAGTGGTTCGCCGAGGTCGTCGGGCGTGGCTGAGATCGAGCGCGACCCGGAGGGCCGCACCCTGTCGGTGATCGTGCCGGTCTTCGACGAACGGAACACCGTGGTCGAGGCCATCCGGCGCATGCGCCGGGTGGAGCTTCCCGTCGACCTCGAGATCGTGGTCGTCGACGACGGCTCCACCGACGGGACGTCGCAGATCCTCGGCGCGTTGGAGGACTCCACCGTCATGGTCGTGCGCCATCCCACGAACATGGGCAAGGGCGCCGCCATCCGCACCGGCCTGCAGCACGTGCGCGGTGATCTCGTCCTGATCCAGGACGCCGACCTCGAGTACGACCCCGAGGACTGGCCGCGCCTCTTGCGGCCCATCCTCCGCGGCCGCTCCGAGGTGGTCTACGGCAGCCGGTTCAACGGGGAGGGCGGCAGCATGGCCGCCTCGGACTGGGTGGGCAACCGGGCGCTGTCGCTGGCCACCAACCTGCTCTACAACACGAGCCTCTCCGACATGGAGTGCGGCTACAAGCTGTTCACCCGCAAGGTCCTCGACGACATCACCATCGAGTCGGACCGGTTCGACTTCGAGCCCGAGATCACGGCGAAGGTGCTGCGGAGGGGCTACCGCATCTACGAGGTGCCGATCTCGTACTCCGGCCGGCCGGCCAGCGAGGGTCGCAAGTTCGCCTGGAAGGACGGCGTGCGGGCGCTGTCCACCCTCGTCCGCTACCGGTGGGGCAAGCTGGCGTGATCAGTCACGTGAGCGCCGTGGTCGTGAGCTACAACTCGGCCGCCGACCTGCCCGACTGCCTCCGCAGCCTCCGCTCCGAGGGCGTGGTCGACGTCGTGGTCGTCGACAACGCGTCCGCGGACGGGTCGGTGGAGGTGGTGAGCCACGTGGACCCCGACGCCATGGTGGTGCGGTCGGGCGCCAACCTCGGGTTCGGCACCGCCGCCAACCGCGGCGTTGCCGTGACCACCGGTGACCACGTGCTCATCATGAACCCCGACACCGTGGTGGAGCCGGGCACCGTCAAGGCCCTCTCGGAGGCGCTGGACCGCGATCCCGGCCTGGCCGCCGTCGGGCCCCGCCTCGAGAACGTCGACGGCAGCCTGTACCCGTCGGTGCGGCGCTTTCCCGACCTCATGGTCGCCTTCGGCCACGCCTTCGTGGGGCTGGTGTGGCCCGCCAACCCGGCCACCCGGCGCTACCGCATGCTCGACCTGGACCACGACGAGCCGTCGGCCGCCGTCGACTGGGTGAGCGGGGCGTGCGTGCTGATCCGCCGGAGCGCCTTCGACATGGTGGGCGGCTTCGACGAGGCCTACTTCATGTACGTGGAGGACGTCGACCTGTGCTGGCGGCTGGGCAAAGCCGGCTGGCGCATCGGCTACGAGCCGGCGGGCCGGGTGGTCCATGCCCTCGGCGGATCCAGCCGGCTGGTTCCCTACCGGATGATCGCCGAGCACCACCGCTCGCTGCTGCGCTTCGTCTCCAAGTCCAGCGCCGGCGCCCGGCGCGCCATCCTTCCCCTTGTCGCCGCCGGCCTCGGCGTGCGCACCGTGGCCGCCTGGGCCCACCACGCGATCGAGGGTGCTCGACGTCAGCAGGCGAGACGCACCTAGTAGCGTCGGATCCCAATGGGTAAGGCATCTTCAGCGAAGAAAGTGGCGCGCGCGGCGCGTACGGGCGGCGGTCGCACGAGGCGAGGCACGACCTCATGGGCCTGGCCGGCGGTCATGGCGCTGGTCGTCATCGTGGGAACAGCGACCATCGTGCAAAGCCGCTCGGAGCGACAGCCCGACAACAGCCGTCCCTTCGCCGCCAGCGCCGGCCGGGCCGGCGACCACTGGCACGCCGCCATCGGCTTCTACATCTGCGGGTCCTTCGTCCCCGACCTGCCCGAGGGCGAGGACCCTCTCGGCATCCACAGCCACGGCGACAACGTCGTCCACATCCACCCGTTCGGCGCCTCGGCGGCGGGCAAGCGGGCGACGCTGGGGGTGTTCTTCGACAGCGTCGGCGCCAGAATCTCCGCCACCAGGATGGACCTGCCGGGGCAGGACACCAAGCGCAACGGCGACAGGTGCGAGAACGGCGAAGGCGTCATCCGGACGAAGGTCTGGGACACGCGAGACCCCTCGGACCCGGGCCGCATCGTCGAGGGCGACCCCTCGAACATCCGTCCCCAGGACAACCAGCTGATCACCATCGCCTTCGGCCCGGAGAACCAGGACATCCCCAAGCCGCCCTCGGAGCGCAACCTCGACAACCTCACCGACGTCGCGCCCCCGATCGGTGTCACAACGACCACTTCGGTCGACCCGAACGACTCGACCACGTCCTCCTCCACGACGACCGCGCCCACCACCAGTACCAGCACCCCGTGAAAGCGGTGGTCCTGGTGGGTGGGACGGGCACGCGCCTGCGCCCGCTCACCCTGACCGTCCCCAAGCAGGTCCTGCCCATCGTCGAGGTGCCGATGATCGAGCGGGTGCTGGCCTACCTGGAGCACCACGGCGTCGACGAGGCGGTGCTGTCGCTCGGCTACCTGCACGGGGCGTTCCAGGCCCTGTTCCCCGAGCACCGCAGCGGCAATGTCCGCCTCACCTACGCCGTCGAGCCGGTGCCGCTCGACACCGCCGGCGCCGTCGGCTTCGCCGCCCGCCACGCCGGCATCGCCGACCGCTTCCTGGTCGTCAACGGCGACATCCTCACCGACCTCGATGTCACCGCCATGATGGCCTTCCACGAGGCGCGGGGGGCAGAGGCCACCATCTCGCTGACCAAGGTCGCCGACCCCTCGGCGTTCGGGCTGGTGCCCATCGACGGCCAGGGCAAGGTCGTCGCCTTCGTGGAGAAGCCGGCGCCCGGCACCGTGGGGCCGAGCTTCATCAACGCCGGCACCTACGTGCTCGAACCGTCGGTCCTCGACCACATCCCCGACGGGCAACGGATCTCCATCGAGCGCCAGGTGTTCCCGCTGCTGGCCGCCGCCGGCACGCTCTACGGATACGCATCCGAGGGGTACTGGACCGACACGGGCACGCCCCTGCAGTACCTGCAGGCGCAACTCGACCTCATCGACGGCGGCCGGCCCGGGGTGCCCGCGCCCGGCGCCCGGCGCGACGAGCGCGGCGTCTGGTCGATCGGCGACGCCGACTTCGGGGCCGCCGTGGAGGCGCCGGCGCTCGTGGGCACCGGCGCATGGATCTCCGCCGACGCCTCGGTGGCCAACTCGGTCATCGGCGCCGGCTGCCGGGTCGAAGCCGGCGCCCGGGTGCTCGACTCGGTGCTGATGCCGGAGGTGGAGCTGGGCAAGGGAGCGGTCGTCAACCGCTCCATCCTCGGGCGGGCGGCGGGCGTGGGGGAGGCGGCCCGGGTGACCGGCCTGTCGGTCATCGGCGACGGGTACATGGTCGAGCCCGGCGCGCATCTCGACGGTGCCCGCCTCCCCGCCCCGGAAACCCTGTGAGGGCCCTGGTCACGGGCGGGGCCGGCTTCATCGGCTCCACCCTGGTGGACCGCCTGCTGGCCGAAGGCCACGCGGTGGACGTGGTCGACGACCTGTCGGCGGGCTCGCTGGCCAACCTGGCCGAGGCCCGGGGGACCCAGGGCTACGAGCTCACGTTCCACCGGCTCGACATCCGTGAGCCCGCCCTCGTCGAGCTGGTGGCCCACCGCCGGCCCGAGGTCATCTTCCACCTCGCCGCCCAGGCCGACGTGCGCGTCTCGGTCGAGCGGCCCGCCTTCGACGCCGAGGTCAACATCGTCGGCACCCTGAACGTCCTCGAAGGGGCCCGGGCGGCCGGCAGCCGGAAGGTCGTGTTCGCGGCCAGCGGGGGCACCCTCTACGGGGAGCCGGAGAAACTGCCGGTGCCCGAGTCGCATCCCCAGCGGCCGCTGTCGCCCTACGGGGTGTCGAAGAAGGCGGCGTGCGACTACCTCGCCGCCTACCGGGAGCTGCACGGCATCGAGTTCACCGCCCTGGCCCTGGCCAACGTCTACGGGCCCCGGCAGGACCCTCACGGTGAAGCCGGCGTGGTCGCCATCTTCGCCGGGCGCCTGCTCGCCGGCCAGACCTGCACCATCTTCGGCGACGGCAACCAGACCCGCGACTTCGTCTACGTCGACGACGTGGTCGACGCCTTCGCCCGCGCCGCGAGCAAGGGTAGCGGCCTGCTGATGAACATCGGCACCGGGGTGGAGACGTCGGTGAACGAGCTGTACCTCACCATGGCCGCCGCCGCCGGCACCGATGCTCCGGGGGCGTACGCGCCGCCGAGACCCGGCGAGTTGGCCCGCTCGTCGCTGGATCCGAGCCGGGCGGGAATCCACCTGGGTTGGAAGCCGTGGACGACGATGGAGGCCGGCGCAGCCGAGGTTCTGCGCTGGTTCGCCGCCCGCGCCGGCTGAGGCCAGGCTTCCCCGGGGCGGCCTCGGGGTCTGTCATACTGATGGCGGTTGAACCGCCAGCCCGACGACGTTCCTGAGGAACCTCGCTCCTGTGGCTCGGTAAGCCGCCCGGTGAGGTCTCCCTCCGGATGTTTCTCTTCGGGAGGTGACGGGGTTTGCAGGTCAGCGAGACGAGCCCGTGGTCCAAGGATGTGCAGCGGCTGTTGTGGGCGGCGGGTGAGGCCCGGGTCCGTACCAGCCGGCGGGAGCGCAACCGCCCGGCGATTCGGCGTCGCCTCGCCGAGAGGTCGGCGCCGGCGGCCGGCGCCGACTTCTTCACCGAGTGGCAACCAGCCACCGGGTGACAGCCGGCCGGCAGAAGATTCCTCGCGGCCGTCGAAGGTCCGGCCTTAGACTGCAACACGAGACCGGCATCGGTCCGTGCCTGGGTTCGTTCCGTCAGAACCTGGCGACGGCCATGCAGTCCCGGGCGGTCATCGAGCAGGCCAAGGGCATCCTCATGGCGGCCCAGCGTCGTAACGCCGACGAGGCGTTCCAGATCTCGGAGGAGATCGTGCACCGGGCTCAGCAGACCTCGACCGACGGGGGAGAAGGATGACATTGGGTACGGACCGGACGACTGTTCCCGGCTACCTGGACTTCGCCGTCTCGGTGAGCACGGCCGACGATGTCACGGTGGTGGCGGTGAGCGGAGACCTCGACTGCTATACCGCTCCCAAGCTGCGGGCCGTCCTGCTGGACCTGGCGGACGGCCCCCGCAAGGTGATCCTGGATGTGGCCAGCAGCGACTTCATCGACTCCACCGGCCTCGGCGTGGTCGTCGGTGGGCTCAAGCGGTTCCGTCAACAGGGCGGCGACATGGTGGTGCGCTCGCCGAGCATGATGACCTCGCGGCTGTTCGAGGTGACCGGCGTCATCAAGCTTTTCGAGGTGGCCTGAGCGGCCCTCGCCTAGTCGTGACGGTCGGGAGCGACCTGGTGGGCGACGAGTACGTCCCGCACGATGCCGGCCCGCCGCTCGGCTGCCCGTGACACCCGGGCGTGGCGGGACGCGCCTTCGGCGTCCTGCCGCTGCTGGGCCCGCTGCGACAGCCGCTTGGCCAGTGCCGCCTTCTCCTCGAGGGCACGCACCGCCGCCCACAGGGCGTCCTCGACGGCGACGGCCTTGGCGTCCAGCAGGGAGTCGAGGGGGAGGACGTGACCGGTGCGGCACTCCAGCTTCACCTCGCCCTGGTCGGCGAATTCACCCAGGACCCCGCCGCAGCGGGGGCAGCTCAGCCCGGTGGGTGACCCCGGCAGGCCCAGGCCGCCGATGCCGACGTCCTCGGCGGCGGTAGGCGGCCGGCTTCCTGCCATTCCCGCGATCCTCAGGTGGCCTCGGCGCGCTCCAAGCGGCGCTGGCGGCTGGACACGAAGAGGCCGGCGCCGAGGAGCACGAGGAGTCCGACGACCACGAAGGCGATGGCCGACGAGCCGCCACCGCCGCCTCCGTCATCGCCTGCGGGCGACCCGGCCCCACCACCGGTGGCGCCGCCCTGGCCCGGCGTCGTCCGGTTGCCGGCGGTACCGTCGCCGCCGGTGTTGGAGCCGCTCTGGTTGCTGACGCCACCCTGGCTCGGCGCCGAGCCCGAGTCGCTGGGCTGGCCGCCGCCGCCGCTCGGGGAGTTGGTCTGGGCGTGGGCCGAAGGGCCGACGAGCGCCAGAGCGAGCAACGACAGCACGGAGATGACCAGGGCGGCCCTCGCCGTCCTGCGGGGGGGTCCTGGCTGGTATCGGGTCGACATGCCGCGCCCCCTACCCAGGCGCTTGAGGCGTCTAACGGTCCGGGCCGAAGGAGGCGTCGGACGTGCCGATCTTGCGCACGAGGGTGAGGTGGCCGCCGAAGTAGCCCCCGAGGGTGGCCACCACGCCGCCGCCCACCCCGAGTGCGACCGCGCTGCGGTGGGCGCCTCGCCGGCGGGCCAGCCACGAGCACCCGTACAGGAGGGTGGCCGTGGAGTTGATGCCGGCGTGGACGGCACCCACCCGGCGGGCGCCGCCGCCGGTGTCCCGCCACTCGGCCAGGCCGGCGGCTGCGGTGGGGACGGCGACAAGGAGTCCGAAGCCGACCAGGCGCTGGGACGCCGGCCGGGCCCGGTCGCCGCCGAACAGGTCGAGGAAGGACGCGCTCATCCAGGCGCCCAGCGGGAAGTCGGTGAGGAGGGGATGGAGGGCGTGGCCGAGCCACACCCCCCTGAGGGCGTCCGCAGTCCCAGGGGAGCGCACCACGGCCCCCGCGACCGCCTCCAGGCGGCCGGCGAGACCGTCGACCCGGGAGTCGCCCTCGATCCGGCGCATGGCCGCGACAAGAGCGCCCGGAGTGCGTCCGGGGGCCTCGTCCTGGTAGCCGGCGGTGGGCTCGGCCGTACTACTCGTCGGCCGTCTCCTCGGAGTCGGGCCCGTCCGCGCTCGGCGCCACGGGGTCGGTCTCGGTGGGCCCGGTTTCGCCCTCTGTGGTGGCGGGCTCGCCCGGACGCTCGTTCTGCATGTCGGACATGGGCGTCCTCCTGCGCGCAGGTGGGAGGGCATCGCTCTGAGCCCGTGGTGACTCTTCCCGGTCCGGCCGGAGGCAAACGACAGAGGAGAGAAGCGGTAAACTCCGATGTTCACGGCTTCAACCCAGCAGGCTGCGATTCCCTCCCGACTGGGGGCCGTGGTGCAGGAACTACCTCCTGAGACCGTCGAGAAGCTTGCCCGGGTGACCCGGCTGCTCAAGACGCAGCGGACCCTTCCCGCTCAACTGGAAGCGGTGGTCGAGATCGTCAAGCGGGCCGTCCCCAACACCGACTCTGCCGGCATCGTCCTGCTCGTCGACGGCGAGCCCACAAGCGTCGCGGTGACCGACCGGCTGACCATGGAGATCGACCTCGTCCAGTACCAGAACGACGAGGGGCCCTGCCTGGCGGCCATGAACGACGGCGACGTGGTCCGCATCGACATCCTCGAGCGCGACAGCCGGTTCACCCGCTTCGCGCCGGGGGCACTCGACCTCAACCTGCACAGCGTCCTGTCGATGCCGCTCGAGGCGAACGGGCGCAGTGTCGGGGCGCTGAACATGTACTCCACCCAGCTGCATGCGTTCGACGCCGGCACCCTCGAGACGGTGCGGCCCATGGCCGAGTACGCCGGCCAGGTCATCGGGACCTCGCCCCTGTACGCCTACTCGCTGGACATGGTCCACGGCCTGGTGGAGGACCTCGAGAGCAGGGCCATCATCGACCAGGCCACCGGCGTCCTCCTGGCCACCCAGGAAGAGACCACCGAGGACGCCTTGGACCGGTTGCGGGGGCTCGCCCTAAGCAGCGGGGAGTCGATGCGCACGGTGGCCGAGTGGGTGATCAAGGAACGCCCGACCGGCCCGTAGGCGCGCCGGCCACGGCAGCGCCCTCAGCGGAACAGGTCCTCGGCCGGCGGGCGGACGATCTCGGACCGGACCGAGGCGTCGCGGAACCACGACCGGTCCACCCCGCGGATGATGGCCGCAGCCACGCCGGTCGCCTTGCCCATCACCAGTTCGCCGGCGGAGGCCAGCTCGTCGGCCACCGCCACCTCGGTAACTTCCAGCGCCCGGCCCAGGGCGTCGGTGGTGCCGCGGAGGTCGACGACGGCGGCGATGCCGGCGCAGCCGATGGCCACGTCGGTCACGCCCTGGCGCCAGGGCCGGCCGAAGGTGTCCGAGACGATCACCGCCACCTCCACGCCCAGGGAGGCCCGGAGGCCGTCGCGGATGCGGCGGGCCGAGCGGTCGGCGTCGAGGGGGAGCAGGGTGACGTAGCCGTCGGGCACGTTCGAGCGGTCGACGCCGGCGTTGGCGCAGACGAAGCCGGCGGCCGTCTCGGCGATCACCAGGTCGCCCCGCCGGCGCAGGATGCGGACGCACTCGGCCTCGATGACGGCTGCGTAGGCCCCGGGGTCGTCGGGGTCGACGGCCACCACGCGCCCCTCCGCCTTGGACACCACCTTCTGGGTCACCACCACCACGTCGCCGTCGGCCAGCTCGGCGCAGGCGGCCAGCATGGGGGCGAGGCGGTCGCCGGGGCGCACCTCCGGCAGGCCGGTGACGGGGATGATCTCCAGTCCCGTCATACCGCGGCCAGGACGGCGCCGGCCAGGGCGGCGGCCTCGGCCGGCCCGGTCATGACCGACGGGGTGACGACACAGCGCATGCCCTCGGCCTCGACCGCCGGCGCCAGGGCGGCGTCGGCCTCGTCCACCACCAGGGTGGCGGCCAGGGGGGCGTAGAGGCGAGCGACGCCGGCCACGGACACCTCGTGGCCCAGCTCGGCCAGCAGGCGGTCGGCGGGGCCCTTGAGGGCGGCGCCGGCGATGATCGGCGACACCGCCACGACCTGCTCCCGGCGGGCGCCGACCGCCTCCCGCACGCCCCGAACGGCCAGCAGCGGTCCGATGGAGACGATGGGGTTGGAAGGGCAGATCACCACGGTGCCGGCCGAGCGCAGAGCGTCGAGGACACCGGGGGCCGGCCTGGCCACCTCGGCGCCGGCGAACCGCACGCCCCGCACGGCCACCGAGTGGCGCCGGCGCACGAAGTAGTCCTGGAAGCCGATCTCGCCCTCGTCCTCGACGTCCATCCTGGTCTCGAGCGGGTCGTCGGTCACCGGCAGGACGCACACCTCCACGCCCCAGGCGCCGGCGATCTCGGCGGTGACCGTCGACAGCGGCGCCCCGTCGCCCAGGCGCTGGGTGCGGAACATGTGGGTCGCCAGGTCGCGGTCGCCGAGACCGAACCACCAGAAGGGCGACGGGTAGCGGGCCAGCGCCTCCATGGCCGCCCATGTCTCGCCCTCCAGGCCCCAGCCCCGGTCCCGGCTGATGGCGCCGGCCAGCGTGTAGACGACCGTGTCGAGGTCGGGGCTGACGTGGAGGCCGTGGAGGACGGTGTCATCACCGGTGTTGACCACGGCGACGACCTGGCGCGGGTCGACGACATCGACCAGCCCGCGCAGGAGACGCGCCGCACCCACCCCTCCGCACAGGGCGGCGACCCGAGGCCGGATCAGCGACGCTCTCTCGTCTCGACGCCCCGGTCGGGGTGCCAAGAACGGATGACCAGGTGGTCACCGGACACCGTCGTGACCACCACCTCGGTGACGTCGATGCGGACCCGGTGATGCTCCTCGGCCGGCGCCTCGACACCCAGGCCGGCGAGCTTGGCGTCACCGATCCAGGAGTCGGGGCTCCCTTCCGGGGCGTCCTCGGTGGGGCAGTGGAGGGCGAGGCGGGGGTCGCGCTTGATGTCCAGGGCCTTCAAGGACCCCGACATCATGCCCAGGTAGATCTCGCCGTCGTCGGCGAACTCCACCTCGGTGCCGCTGATCCGCGGCGAGCCGTCCCGCCGCAGGGTGGCCAGGGTGGCGTGCTTGCGGATGGCGAAGCACCGGCGCACGTGCGCCGCCAGATCCGGGTCTGCCGCCACGACGTCCTGCCAACGGGCCATCGAGCGCACGCTATCGTGCGGCATCGAGGACTTCAGCCGAGACGTCGTCGTCATCGGTGGTTGCGGGCGGGTCGGGCTTCCGCTGGGGCTGGCCTTCGCCGACCGCGGCCTCCGAGTGACCCTCTTCGACATCAACCCCGCCGCGGTCGCGCGGGTGGAGGCCGGCGAGCTGCCCTTCGACGAACCGGGGGCGCCCGAGGTCATGGCCCGGGTGGCGGGACGGACGCTCGACGCCACCACCGATCCCGGCTGCGTGGCGCTGGCCGAGCACGTGGTCATCGTGGTCGGCACCCCGGTCGACGAGCACCTCAACCCCGAGCCCCACGTGGTGCCCCGGGCCGTGGAGGCGGTGGCCGACCACCTGCGCGACGGCCAGCTCCTCATCCTGCGCAGCACGCTCTACCCGGGCGTCACGGCCATGGTCGAGCGTCTGGTGGCCGGCATGGGCAAGGACGTCGACGTGGCGTTCTGCCCCGAGCGCATCGCCGAGGGCAAGGCCATGACCGAGCTGTTCGAACTGCCCCAGCTGGTGGCCGCCCGCTCGGACCGGGCCATGGAGCGCTCGGCCAAGCTCTTCCACACCCTCACCGCCGAGGTCGTGCCTCTGGCGCCGGAGGAGGCGGAGCTGGCCAAGCTGTTCACCAACACCTGGCGCTACATCCGCTTCGCCATCGCCAACCAGCTGTTCATGATCGCCAATGACTTCGGGCTCGACTTCGAGCGCATCCGGGGCGCCATGGCCTACGACTACCCCCGGGCCGCCGACCTGCCCGGCGCCGGCTTCGCCGCCGGCCCCTGCCTGCTCAAGGACACCATGCAGCTGGCGGCGTTCAACAACAACAACTTCACCCTCGGGCACGCGGCGATGATGGTGAACGAAGGCCTGCCGCTCTACCTGGTCCACCGGCTGGAGCAGCGCTACGACCTGTCGACCATGACCGTGGGCATCCTGGGCATGGGTTTCAAGGCCGACTCCGACGACCCCCGCGACAGCCTCAGCTACAAGCTCAAGCGCATCCTGGCGTTCAAGGCCGCCGGCGTGTTGACCTCCGACCCGCACGTCACCGGCGATCCCGAGCTGGTGCCCCTGGAAGACGTGCTGGGGCGGGCCGACCTGCTGGTGATCGGCGCCCCGCACCGCGCCTACGCCGGCCTGAAGCCGCGCCAGCCGGTGATCGACATCTGGGACCTCTACGGCAACGGGGTGGTGGTGTGACCGCGGGCGCTCCTCGCGTCTCCGTCGTCATCCCGGCCCACGACGAGGGCGAGAACATCGTGGCCTGCCTTGACCGGGTGTTCGAGGCGGTCACCCTGCGGTGTGAGATCCTCGTGGTGTACGACACGCCGGAGGACACCACGGTGCCGTACGTCGAGAAGTACGCACGGGAGGAGCCCCGTCTGGTCCCGACGCTGAACCGGTACGGCCGCGGTCCCGCCGACGCCATGCGCTACGGCGTCGACCAGGCTCAGGCGCCGGTGGTCGTCGTCACCATGGCCGACGGCTGCGACGACCCCCAACAGATCGACGCCCTCGCCCGCCTGGTCGAGCGCGGCGTGGTGGTCGCCGCCGCCTCCCGCTACTCCCGCGGCGGCCAGCAGGTGGGCGTGCCCACACTCAAGCGGGCCATGTCGAAGGCCGCCGGCCTCACCCTGCACTGGTTCGCCCGGGTGGGCACCCACGACGCCACCAACTCGTTCAAGGCCTATTCCAGGGCCTTCATCCAGGAGGTGGGCATCCAGTCCGACGCCGGCTTCGAGATGGGCATCGAGCTCGTCGCCAAGGCCCGCCGGCTGCGCCGGCCGGTGGCCGAGCTGCCGACCATCTGGCTCGACCGCACCGCCGGCGTGTCCAACTTCAAGATGGCGGCCTGGTTGTCGCGCTACCTCCGCTGGTACTTCCTGGCCTTCGGGCCCAGGCTCGACCTGGCGGAGCTCAACCGGCGTACCGGAAGGGATGCGCAGTGAGAGTCCTGGTCAGCGGGGCGCAGGGTTTCATCGGCGGCTACGTCGTCGAGGAGCTGCTGGCGCGGGGCCATTCCGTCGTCGGTGTGGACGACTTCTCCAAGTACGGCAAGGTGGCCAAGTCCTTCGACGACCACCCCGACTACGAGCTCGTCGAGGGCGACTGCCGCGACGTCGAGCTGATGACCCGGCTGCTCTCCGAGTGCGACCATTTCATCGCCGGCGCCGCCCTCATCGGGGGCATCTCCTACTTCCACGCCTACGCCTACGACCTCCTGGCGACCAACGAGCGGATCATGGCCGCCAGCTGCGACGCCGCCATCGCGGCCCACCGCGGCGGCCGGCTGCAGAAGGTGACCTACATGTCGTCGTCGATGGTCTTCGAGTCGGCCGACTCGTGGCCGTCCTACGAGGGCCAGCAGCGCGAGGTGCCGCCGCCGAAGTCCTCCTACGGGTTCCAGAAGCTGGCGGTGGAGTACTTCGCCCAAGCGGCGTGGGACCAGTACCGGCTGCCCTTCACCATCGTCCGGCCGTTCAACTGCGTGGGCATCGGCGAGGGCCGGGCCCTGGGCGAGGCGGAGGTCCTCTCCGGCAACGTGAAGCTGGCCATGAGCCACGTGGTGCCCGACCTGGTCCAGAAGGTGCTCAAGGGCCAGGACCCGCTGCACATCCTCGGTGACGGCTCCCAGATCCGCCACTACACCTACGGCGGCGACCTGGCCAAGGGCATCGTCACCGCCATGGAGCACCCTGCGGCCCTGAACGAGGACTTCAACCTGTCCACCGCGGCGTCCACGACTGTCCTGGAGCTGGCCGAGCTCATCTGGCGCAAGATCAAGGGCCCCGAAGTGCCCTTCCGCTACGTGTCCGACGACCCCTTCGAGCACGACGTGCAACGCCGGGTGCCGGCGACGGACAAGGCTCGTGAGGTGCTCGGATTCGAGGCCACCACCCCCCTGGAGGAGATCCTCGACGAGGTCATCCCCTGGATCGAAAAGGCGGTCGTCGACGGATCGATCTAGGCCCGCTAGGCGGGAACCAGCCGGCTCAGGGCGATCACGTGGCGCACGTAGTCGTCGGAGCGGTTGTAGTTCCATATCGCCGACGCCAGCCGCTCGGGATCGCCGCCGCCGTTGGCGCAGAGCAGCCGGGCGGCACCGTGCACTGCGTCGACGGTGTTCATGATGTCCGTGGAGCCGTCGCCGTCACCGTCGACGCCATAGGCCGCCCACGTCGCCGGGAGGAACTGCATCGGTCCCATGGCGCCGGCCGGGGAGGTCCACGTCTGGAGACCGAGGCTGCTCTCGATCTGGCCGATGGCGACCAGGACCGACGACGGCAGTCCGGGGCAGGTGGCGGCCGCCTTCCTCGCCAGTGGCACCCAGGTCGCCCGCACGCCGGGCACGGGCGGGATGACCGTCTCCGGTAGCTCCGCGGGTTGGGCGACCGGCGCCGGGGTGGTCGTGGCGCCGGCCTGAGCCACGACCGCCGGCCCGAGCACGCTGGCCACGCACGCCACGATCAGGCGGCCGGGGCGGCGCACCAAGTGGGCGCTCAGCCGTTTGGCGAACCCGCCGGCGTCGTCGACCAGTGGCGCAGGGGGGAGAGCAGGAGGGACGGCGGGGACGCCGGTGAACACGTCGGAGAGCGCGGCCCAGGCACCTCGCAGCGACCTCAAACCCGAACGTCCGCGTTGCCGGTGCTCCCCGGGGAAGCCCCGGAGAACCGGGGAGGGGCGAAGGCATCCGTGATGGCGCGGACGTGCGGACGGTGGTGGATGACGCTGTCTCCTTCCTGCTGCTGGCCGCCTGCGGACTCCGCCGGACCTGCAAGCGCAACGGGCCTCAAGCGGTGCGAGGCCCGGTCGTGCTCAGGGCGTGACCCGACCACCCTAGGCACGCGCCCATGCGGCGGGTCAAACCGCGCCTGACCGGGAAGGCACACGCCATGCCCGAAGTTCTCGTGACCGATCCGTCCACCGGCGAAGAAGTGGGCCGGCTGCCGTGCTCCGATCCCGACCGCCTGGTGAAGGTGGCCCGAGCCGCCCAGCCGGCGTGGGCTCGCACCGGTGCCGGCGAGCGGGCCGCCGCCCTCAAGGCCGGCGCCCGGCGCCTGCGGGGGGCCATCGACGACGTCGCCCTGCTCCAGTCCTGCGAGGGCGGCAAGCCGCTGGCCGACTCCAGGGGCGGCGTGGAGGCCGGCATCGGCGCGGTGGAGCAGTACGCCGAGCTGGGGCCGTTGCACCGGGGACGAGCCCTCCAGGGGACCTGGGACGCCACTGACGCCATGATCCGGGTCCCCCGGGGCGTCGCCGCCCTGTGCCTGCCCTGGAACGACCCCGTGGCCATCGCCTGCGCCCAGGTCGCCGCCAACCTGGTCGTCGGCAACACAGTGATCTGCAAGCCCAGCGAGAAGACGCCGCTGGCCACCGCCGAGGTCATCCGCCTTCTGAACGAGGAGCTGCCTGAAGGCGTCCTCCAGTTCGCCGCCGGCGACGGCGCTGTGGGCGCCGCTCTCGCCGGCCACCCCGGCGTCGACGTGGTGGTGCACGTGGGCTCCATCCTCACCGGACGGTCGGTGGCCGCGGCGTGCGCCGCCCGGGGCGCCAAGGCGGTGCTCGAGCTGGGCGGGAAGGACGCCATGATCGTCGACGCCGGCGTCGACCCCGCGTGGGCCGCGGGCCAGGCCGCCGCCGGCTGCTTCGCCAACGCCGGCCAGATCTGCACCTCGGTCGAGCGCGTCTACGTCCATGCCTCGGTGGCCGACGCGTTCGTCGACGAGCTGGTGGGAAAGGCCAAGGCCCTCCGGGTCGGCCCGGCCACGGAGCCGACCACCGACATGGGGCCCATGATCGACGCCGGCCAGCGGGCCGTCGTCGAGCGTCACGTGCGCGAGGCCGTGGAGGCCGGCGCCGAGCTGCGTTGTGGCGGGTCGCCGCTCGAAGGCGGGGGGTTCTACTACCCGCCGACGGTCCTCACCGGCGTCCGGCCGGGCATGGCCGTGGTCGAGGAGGAGACGTTCGGGCCGGTGGCCGCGGTGCAGGTGGTCGAGTCCTTCGACGAGGCGCTGGCCCTGGCCGAGGGCACGCCGTACGGCCTGGCCGCCGTGGTCCTCACGCCCGACATGGGCCACGCCCAGCGGGCGACGAGGGAGCTGTCGGTCGGCACGGTGAAGGTCAACGCCGCCTTCGGTGGCGCCCCCGGTGGGGCGGCGACCCCCCACGGCGCTTCGGGCGACGGCTTCGGCTACGGCCCCGAGCTGCTCGACGAGCTCACCCGGGTGCGGGTGGTCCACGTCGAGCCCGCGCCCTCACCGGATGTTGCAGACCTCGGTCGGTCCTGACGTCGGGACCCGCAGCACGACCTGGTCCACCGGGGCGGTCACGTTCACGTAGGCCGGCACGCCGCCGCCCACCTTGTCGACATGAGGGGCGCCGGTCAGGACGGTGGGGGTGAAGAGGCGGAGGTACCCGGTGAGCTCGCCCGAGGCGAAGGTGGTGACCCGCAGCGACATGGGCTGGCCGCCGACCAGGTGCAACTCGACGGTCGGCCCGGTCGGGGACAGCCGGATGCAGCCGGCAATGGTGTCGTAGGTGCTCTCGGCACCCACCACGCCGTCGACCAGGGCGGGGGCGAAGGGCGTCGAGAGCGGTTTCGGGTCGACGGCGTACTGGAGGACGGTCGCCACGGTGATCCGGTCGTCGGGGGTTATGCGCTCCGGCCTGGGCAGCTTGCCGTCGCGGTGCATGCGGCGCAGGTCCTCGATCACGATGTCGGGGCTGTACTCCGGCTCGGGGTTGCCGCCGAGAATGACCGCCGGCGAGTTGACCAGCTGGGCGGCGGCGAGGATCCGGGCCTTCAGCCGCTGCTCCAACCGCTTCTCCACGCGCGACTTCTCGACCAGGAGGCCGGCGTTGTGGACCCCCACGAACAGCAGGAGCAGGCAGACCGCGGCCCGCCGGCCGGCGGTGGCCACACCGTCGTGGCCGACCAGCTCGGCCAGGGCCAGCCCCATGGCCGGCACGGCCAGGGCGATGACCAGGTAGGTGTAGCGGGAAGCGCCCGACGACTCGATGCCCAGCCCGGCCCGCCCGGTGGCGATGATGGCGAAGAGCATCAGCGCGCCGAGGGCGCAGGCGAAGGCCGGCGCCGCGGGTCCCCGGGACCGCTCGCCCTGGCGCAGGAGGAAGGCGGCCAGGCCCAGCAGGATGACCGCGCCCCCGCCCGGGAATCCGACCGTCGCCTCAATGGCCGTGCGCAGGCCGTTCCAGATGTACTCGGGGTACTTGAAGACGTCGTCGAGGGTGCGCTCCTCGTCGCCCACGTTCTGGTTCCCCGTGAGGAAGAACCAGGTCAGGTAGACGGCCCCCGGCACCGACACGGTGAGCGCGGCGTGGCGCCGGCCTCGCCGCATGAGGACCGCCAGGCCGGCGACGGTCACCATGGTCACGCTGACGCCGGAGAACATCAGCCCGACGATCGACACCGCCCACCCGGCATAGTCACGGGCGCCCCAGCGGCCGTCGTGGTTGACCAGGAGCAGGCAGGCCATGCCCAGGGCGACGGAGCCGATGAAGCCGATCTGGAACGCCCACAGCAGGTTCTCGTAGCCGGCGCCCAGGAAGACGAAGACGGCGGCCACCGCGGTGGCGATGGTCCGGTCGACGCCGGCCTGGAGCAGCAGCCGCCACAGCAGGTGGGCCACGGCGAGGTGGAACAGGACGAGCACCACCACGTAGGGCACGTACGTGCGCACGCCGTAGAGGGAGTACAGGGCCCGGTAGATGAGGATGGGAACCGTGGACCAGTGCTCGGTGTGGGGCTCCCAGAGGCTGAGATCGGCCCCGGAGAGGCCCCGGTGGGCCAGGAAGTCCCACTCGTCGCCGAAGAACCACTGGTCGCGGTTGCAGTAGAGGAGGACGAAGAAGCCCGCCACCAGCGTCAACAGGTGGATGGCCAGGGCCACCCGGCTCCGTTGCCTGTGGCCCTCGGTCACCGCGGGGACGATACCGGCGGCGGACCGGGCTGATCCGCCGCCGGTATCGTCAGGGAGATCAGGCTGTGAACCAGCCCTGCACGTCGGCCACCACCACGGTGGACCCGAGGTTGTTGTAGATCGTCACCCTGCCGCCGGAGCCGATCTTGGCGATGACCAGGTTGGGCACCGTCTGGCCGGCGACGAAGTTGAGGTTCGAGGCCAGCGGTCGGGCGGTGCCCGTCGGGTAGACGGTGAGGTAGCTGTCGGGGCCCGGGGAGTCGGCCGCGGTCACGTTCAGGACCACCGAGGTGGCGTTCGCCGGCACCCCGCCCTGCCCGGTCACCTGCACGTCGATGGTGCTCGCGGTGCCCAGCTGGCCCTGGTGCCCGCCGGGGACGCCGAGTCCGGTCCGGCTGTCCAGGATGCGCGCCGGGTTCGCCGGGTAGTACACCGAGCCGGGCAGCGGCGGGGCCTCCACCGGGGCGGCGAAGTAGCCCTGGGTGTCGGCGACCACGTCGACGTTGCCGACGTTGTTGTAGATCGAGATCCTGCCTTCGGCGCCGACCCGGGCGATGACCAGGTTGGGCACCGTCTGGCCCTGGATGAAGTTCAGGTTCGACGCCACGGGGCGCGAGCTGCCCGACGGCCACACGGTGAGGTAGCTCTCGAGGCCGCTCACGTTGGTGGCGGTGACGTTGAGGGCCACGGCGGTGCCACCGGCCGCCGGCACGCCACCGGCGTCGGTCACCTTCAGCTCGATGGTGCCTCCGGGGCCGACCGGGGCCGAGGTGCCCCCCGTACCGACGCGGGTGTCCAGGATCCGCGCCGGCGCCAGCGGGATGTAGGTGGAGCCGGTGGTGTCACCCTGGAAGTAGCCCTGGATGTCGGCGGCCACGTTGACCGAGCCGAGGTTGTTGTACATGGAGACCTTGCCGTCGATGCCGACCCGGGCGATCACCAGGTTGGGCACCGAGACGCCGGGCACGTAGTTGAGGTTCGACGCCAGCGGGCGCTCCTGGCCCGCGGGCCACACGGTGAGGTAGCTGGGCGGGCCGACGACGTCGGTGGCGACCACGTTGAGGGCGACGGCGGTCACGTTGGCGGCCGGCACGCCCAGCAGGTCGGTGACCTTCACGTCGATCTGGCCGCCGGCGCCGATCTTGTCGATGGCGCCGCCGACGCCGAGGCCGGTGCGGGTGTCGAGGACACGGGCCGGGCTGATCGGGAAGTACGTCGAGCCTGGGATCACCGGGACGGTGACGGTGAAGGTGCTTCCCGGCCCGCCCTTGGATGTGGTGGCGCAAAGGACGAACGGGGTGTACCCGGCAGGGGCGAGGCCTGTGGTGTCGAGCTCAGGGGCGAACGTGCCCTCCGCCGTCGAGGTGAACGTCACCTGGGTCGATGCGATGGGCGTCTGGCTCCCTTGTGGCGCCAGGAAGGCGATGCCGTCGAACTGCGCGGTCGCGCTGTGGGGGCACCCGGTGCCGGTGATGTTGATCTTGGTCCCCGCCGGCCCCGAGAGGGGGGTGAACGTGAACTCGACCTCGGGTGTGGTCTGGGCTGCGGACGGTCCGGCGGTGCCGACCAGCTGCAGCACCATCGCCGCCGCCGCCAACGCGGTCCACACGTTGCGCTTCCTCATGCATCTCTCCTTGTCGAGCCAAGGGCCCCGTAACAACGGCGATCACCTGACCGCACCTGGGGACCGAGGCGATAGCCGAGCCGCCTTCGGGTGCCGCCACCATAGCCGCCCACCCTCTCAGACGCAGGGACGGCCCCTCCGGTTGACGTCTCCACGACTTTTCTTGCCCGCCACCAGGAGGCCCGCCAGGACGACGAGGGCGGCGCCGGCCACGAGCCGGCCCCGCATCTCGTCGGGGTTGCGATAGGAGAAGGCGACGGTGTGGCGGCCCGGCGGGAGGACGACGCCCCGGAAGGCACCGTCGGCCCGAAAGACCTCGGCGCGCCGCCCGTCGACCGTCGCCGACCAGCCCGGATCCCAGCGGGCGCCGACGCGGAGGAACCCGCCGGCGGGGGCGTCGACGTCCCAGCGCTCCCGGTCGGCGGGGGCCGGCAGGGGGGTGGCGGTGCCGCCGGCGCCGGCGACGGGCCGGTCGAGGCCCACGACGGCGGCGGTGGCCGCGGGGTCCCAACCGGCGGCGGCCACCCGGGCCCACATGTCGGCCTCCGTGGTCGGGGCGGCGTCGGCCACCACCATGGCCCCGCCCGGGCTCGGGCGCTCGTAGACCCAGGGCTCGGTCTCCGGGGGCACGAGGATCCGGTAGCGCCCGGGGATAGGGACGTCACGCTCGGCCACGACCGTCCGCACGTCGAGCACGTCGAGGAGGGGCGAGGCCAGCCGCTCGCCGTCGATCAGCGACGGGGCCAGGTTGAACTCCTCCGCGTAGCGCCCATAGTCGTCGATCAGGCGCAGGTACCGGTCGTAGTCCTTGGGGAACAGCACCGACAGCCCGTGGGCGTCGGCGACGCCGTAGACCATGGCGACGTCGGGGGCGAACGGGGGGAACGGAGTACGGGCGCCCACGGTGACGAACCGGCCACCCCGGGCGCCGGCGATGTCGCTCACCGCGGTCTCGGGGTACGCCGTCGACTGGCGGATGCTCGGGAACCAGCGGGGTGTGTGGAAGGCGATCTCGCCGAGGGCGGCGGCGGCCACCACGGCGACGGCCAGGCGGGGCCGGGCGCGGGCCACCCAGCCGGCGCCGGCGACCACCGCCAGCAGGCCGGCGGCCAGCAGGGCCCGGTTGCGGAAGTACGCCACCGGCGCCTCCGGCCGGCCCTGCTCGTAGGCGAACCAGCCGGCGACGGCCACCGCGGCGACGGCGGCCGTGGCCACGAGGGCGAGCCGAGCCCGGCGGAACCCGGCGAGCAGGTCCTGGAGGCCCAGGGCGGCGAGGGGCAGGGCGAAGGCGGGGAGCAGGAACAGCCATCGGGGGCTGGAGCGGAACCGGTCGTAGCCGGGGACGATCTCGTAGAGAACCTGGTGGGGCACGGCGCTGTACGCCAGGGCCACGGCGGCCAGCGCCCCCCCGGCCAGCAGGAGCCGGCCCCTCGCCCGGCGCCCGACGCCGCCCAGGGCGGCGCCGACCAGGAGCAGCCCCGTCACCCCCATGAACGGCGAGTCCATGCGCAGCTCGTCGTTCGAGCCGACGAAGACGTAGTCGGCGGCGTTGCCGGTGGCGTCGGGCACGACGGCCCGGATGGCCTCCCGGCGGGGGATGTGGGCGGTGGGGGCCTCGGTCTCCCGGCTGCGGACGACCGTGCCGGCGATGGCCACCGTGGGCAGCAGTGCGGGGGCGGCGACAAGCGCGCCGAGCCCCATGGCCCCGGCGAAGGCCACGGCGGGCCAGAGGATCGGCTTCCTGCTCCTGAGCCGGCGGCCGGCCAGCAGGGTGGCGGCCCAGCCCAGGAGGGCCAGACCGCCGTAGTACAGGTACTGAGGGCTGCCGCCGAGCATCCACAGACCGGCGACCGCGGCCAGCGCGGCCGTCCGCCGCAGGGACGGCCCGGTGACCACCCACCACACTGCAGCCAGCAGCCAGGGCATCCACACCATGCCCGCCAGGTGGACCAGGTGGGTCGACCAGTGGATCCAGAAGGCGGCGGTGAAGACCAGCAGGCCGCCGAGCCACGATGCAAGCGGGCGGATGTCGAACGTCCGCCCCAGCACGTAGACGCCGAGGGCCCCGAGTACCAGGTGGAGGAGTACGAACAGGTCGTAGGCGTCGAATGGCGAGAGCACCGCTCCCAGCCACGACGGGGGGTAGTAGGGGCTGACGTTGCCGTTGGGGGAGACGGGCACTCCGGCGAGCAGCGTCGGGTTCCACTGGCGGATCTCTCCGTGGCGCATGCCCTCGGCCAGGAACTTGAACCACGGGAAGAACTGGAACGTGGCGTCGGAGAGCTGGAGGTTGTGGGGCTCGTGCGCGCTCGGCAGGGCCGAGTACGGCGTGACGATGTTGACCGCGTCGGCCGGCACCAGCGTCCGCCCGGGGCGGATGGACGGCCAGAGCATCACCGTGGCGATCACCAGATAGCTCAAGGCGGCCCACACCACCGGCCGACCCCGACGCACGGAGCCGGAGGCTAGTGGGCCTCCGGACAGGCGACGGTCGCGCCCCAGCGGCAAGAATCGCCGCCGACATGACCCGCGAAACCCTCCGGCGGGCTGTGCCGAAGGCCGCCCTCCGGCGGGCTGTGCTCCCGGCCGCGGTCTTCCTCGCCTGCGCGTTCCTGCTCATGCCCCAGGCCGTCCTCGGCCAGCGGACCTACGCCGGCGTGGACCTCATGGAGGCCAAGTCGCCGTACCGGGAGGCGCTGACCCGGCCGCCGCACGTCGTGTCGCTGGTCCAGACCGACCAGGCCGAGGTCCTCGCCGGCCGGGTGTCGTTCTTCCGTGCCCTCCGGAGCGGCACCTTCCAGCGGTGGGACCCGAACCTGGCCGCCGGCCAGCCCACGGGCACGCTGCCCCTCAACGCGTTCTTCTCGCCCTTCAGCGTGGGATTCGTTTTCCTGCCCGCCTGGTACGCCATCGGGCTGAAGGTGTTCCTGGCCCTGCTGTTCTGCCAGACCTTCACCTACCTCCTCCTCCGCCGGCTCGGCGCGGCCGTGGGGCCGGCGGTGCTGGCCGGCGTGGCCTACACCTTCAGCGGGGTGAACCTGGTCTTCATCCACCGGGTGGACGCGGTGTTCCTGGTGCCGGCGCTGTTCTGGGCCGTGCACCGCTTGACGGGCGGGAAGGCCGACGTGCGGGGCGCCGCCATCCTCGCCGGCTTCGTGGCCTGGGCGTGGGCCGAGGGGTTCCCGTCGGGCTGGGTGTTCTGCGTCTACGCCACCGGAGCCTGGGCCGCGTGGCTGGCGGTCCGGGCCGGCGGCGGGGTGGGTGGTGTCGTCCGCCGGGCGGTCCTGCCCGCGGTGGGCCTGGTCTGGGGCGTGGCCCTGTCGGCGGTGACCCTCGTGCCGTTCGTGTCCGAGGTGCTCGACCGGGGCACCCTCGACGTCCGCGTCGGCCCCGGCGGTGGGCACATCCCGTCGATCCAGATCTTCGGGCTCCTCGACCTCAGCGCCACCGGGCCGCCTCTGTCGGGGCCGTGGTGGAGCGGCCTCAACCCGGTGGAAAGCGTGTCGCACGTCGGCATGATCGCCGCCGTGGCCGTGGCCGCCGGACTGCTCGCCGCCGCCGCGGGCCGCATCAGCTTCACCCGCGAGGGGCTCGACGCCTGGCTCTTCTTCTGCGGGATGGCGGCGGTGGGCGTGCTGGTCAACTTCATCGGTACGCCGCTGCTGTCGGTGGCCGAGCGGCTGCCCGGCATCGCCCGCAACCCCATCGGCCGCTCGCGGTTCCTCATCAGCCTGGCCGTCGCCGTGCTCGCCGCACTGGCCCTCGACGCCTGGTGGGCCCGGCGCCGGGAGCCGGCCTCGACACCGTCCCGGGTGGCGTCGGCCGTCACGCTGGCCACGCTGGCCGGCGCCTTCCTCCTGCCGGTGACCGACTTCTTCCGCACCGCGTCGGCCTACAACCTCCTGCGCCACGTCACCCTGCACTTCACCCTGGCGGTCCTCCTCGCCGCCGGCGCCGCGCTCGTCGCCCTCAACGCCGTGTGGCGGAAGTCGCTGCGGGCCCGGATCGGTGCGACCGTCGTCCTCGCCGCCCTGCTGTTCGCCCAGCTCGGCTGGCCGCTCCGCCACTTCACGCCGGAGGCGCCGATCGCCGACTTCTACGGCGAGCGGGCCGGCCACCGGGCCCTGCGGGCGCTGCTCGACGGCCGCTACCGCTTCGCGGCCACCGAGTACCACTACTACCCGAATTCAGGCCAGGCGCTGGGGCTGCCCGACCTGCGGGGCCTGGCCCTGCACGCCGAGGAGTTCAAGGCGATCGTCAGCGCCTTCAACCCCCAGGCCTTCTCACGGGACCCTCTGAAGATCAACCTGCGCCGCGAGGAGTGGAATCTCACCTCGCCCCTCCTCGACCACCTGGCGGTGCGCTTCTTCGCCGAGGGCGGCGACGAGCTGCCGTTCGGCCGGGTGGCCGAGGGCGCCGACCTGACCTGGGACCGGTGGGCGCGTGGCACGGACCTGCCCGGCGAGATGACGTCCGGAATCGCTCCCGGGCCGTTGAACGGGATCTACGTCCCGCTGCGGGCCGTCGGGCGTTGCCGGGGAGCCTTCGTCACCCTCACCCTGATGAGTGGCGATCGAGTGGTGGCCGACACCACCCGGCCGGCGTTCGACATCGGCGGGGGCTGGGCCGGCTTCGCCCTCCTGGCTCGCAGCCTCGAGGCGGGCGACCCGTACCGGTTCACCGCCACCACGAACCGGCCCTCGTGCGCCGTCGACGTCGGCCTCCTCGGGACCCGTGCCGCCCGCCAGCTCCTGATCGAGGACCCCGATCAGGCCGTGGTCCTGGTCTCCACCGAGCAGTCCTGGATCTACGAGCGGCCGTCGGCGTGGCCCCTGGTGAGCGCCCACGCCCGGTGGCGGGCCTTCCCCGACCAGGAGTCGCTCCTGGCATGGGTGGTCAGCCGCCCGCCCGCCGACGCCGACGTCGCCCCGTTCGTCGGCGACCATCCCGAGCCACGGGCCGGCGCCGGCCCCGCGCCCGAGGTCCGGTCGTCGAAGATCGAGGACAACCGGGTACGGGCCGAGGTGAGCGGCGGGGTGGAGTCGCTCCTTGTCGTCTCCCAGAACCTGGCCGAGGGGTGGAAGGCGAGGATCGACGGCAAGCCGGCCCCCATCGTGCCCGTCGACGGGGCCCTCATCGGCGTCTTCGTCCCGCCGGGCGACCACACCGTGACCCTGCACTACCTGCCTCGCACGTTCCAGGCCGGCGCCGGCATCACCGGCGCCGGCCTGGTCGCCGCCGGCCTTGCCTTCGTGGTACCGGCGGGACGCCGGAGGCGAGCCGGTAGGGTTGGCTGAGGAATGGACGGTCCCCGGTACGACACCGACGTCGACCTCTCGAACCACAACAACAGCCACACGCTGATGGTCGAGCTGGTCGGTGGCACCAAGCGGGTGCTCGACGTCGGCTGTGCCACCGGCTATCTGGCCCGGGCGCTGGTCGAGCGCGGCTGCACCGTGTCCGGCGTCGAGCTCGACGCCGAGGCCGCCGAGGAGGCCCGTCCCTACCTCGAGCGCCTGGTCATCGGCGACCTGGAGACCATGGACCTGGCCGAGGCGTTCGGCGACGACCGCTTCGACGTCGTCGTCTTCGGCGACGTCCTCGAGCACCTGCGCAACCCCCTCCCCGTGCTCCGGCAGGCCAAGGCCCTGCTGGCCGATCGGGGCAGCGTGGTTGTCTCGATCCCCAACATCGCCCACGGAAGCGTGCGGCTGGCTCTGCTGGCCGGCCGGTTCGACTACCAGGACCTCGGCCTGCTCGACAGCACCCACGTCCGGTTCTTCACCCGGTCCTCCCTCGAGCGTCTCTTCCGCGAGGCCGGCATGGTCCCCATCGACGTCCGGCGGACCACGGCCGGCTTCTTCGACACCCCGATCCCTGTCAGCGAGGGCGAGTTCGCCCCCGAGGTGGTCGATACCGTCCGGGCCGACCCGGAGTCGGCGACTTACCAGTTCGTGCTCCGGGCGGTATCCGACGACGCCGAGGCCACCGTCTCCAGGTTGCGCGCCGACGCCGAGGCTCTTCGCGACCGGATTGCGGCCCTCACCCCCGAGCTGGCCGCGGCGCAGGCGCGGGCGGAGGAGAGCCTGGCCCGGGCCGAGGACGCGGAGAAGCGGGCCGCCGATCTGGAGACCAGGCTGGCCGGCACGGTGGAGGAGCTCGACGCCGCCCGGGTCGAGCTCGACGCGATGCGCCGGCACCTCGCCGAGGTGCTCGACACCCGGACCATGCGGTGGACCCACGAGGTCCGTGAGGTCTACAGCGGCCTGCGCCGGCTGCGGGCCAGACTGTTCCGTGGCTGAGCCGGCCATCGTCGTCGAGGGCGTCAGCAAGCGCTTCCGGCTGTACCACGAGCGCAACCGCTCCCTGAAGTCGGCCGTCCTGCGGGGGCGGCGGGCCCGCTATGACGAGTTCTGGGCCCTGCGTGACGTCTCCCTGGAGATCGAGGCCGGCAAGACCTATGGCTTGGTGGGCGAGAACGGCTCGGGCAAGTCGACCCTCCTCAAGTGCATCGCCAAGATCCTCCGTCCCGACGAGGGCCGGATCCGTACCCAGGGCAAGATGGCCGCCCTCCTGGAGCTCGGCTCGGGGTTCCATCCCGAGCTGTCCGGCCGGGAGAACGTCTTCCTGAACGGCTCGATCCTGGGCCTGTCCAAGCGCGATCTCAGCGCCCGCTTCGACGACATCGTGGAGTTCGCCGGCCTCGAGCGGTTCATCGACCAGCCGGTGAAGAACTACTCCTCGGGCATGTACGTGCGCCTCGGGTTCTCGATCGCCATCAACGTCGACCCCGACGTCCTCCTGGTCGACGAGGTGCTGGCAGTGGGCGACGCCGTCTTCCAGCGCCGGTGCAACGAGAAGTTCACCGATCTGCGCCGGTCCGGCAGGACGGTCGTCATCGTCAGCCACGCCTCCGACGCCATGCGGACCATGTGCGACAAGGTGGCCTGGCTCCAGGACGGCCGGGTGGTCTCCGAAGGCCGCCCAGAGGAGATCGTCGACCACTACGTCGACGAGGGCCACGAGGACCGGGTGGAGGTGGCCGCCGAGGTGGCCGAGAGCCGGTGGGGATCGGGCGAGGCCCGGCTGACCGGCGTCCACCTCCTGGACGCGACAGGCCACCCGGTGACCCAGGTGAAGACCGGCGACAAGGTCACCATGCGCCTCGACTACGACGCCACCGAGCCGGTGCCCAAGCCCGTGTTCGGGATCGCCATCGAAACCATGGACGGCACCTGGCTGTGGGCCCACGGGACGCGTGAGGGGGGGCCGATCCCGGATTGGATAGAAGGAAAGGGCAGTATCGAGCTGCAGTTCGACCGCTTCATGCTCCAGCCCGGCACCTTCGACATCTCGGCGTCGATCAACGACTTCACCTGCACCCAGATCGTCGACTACATGCGCCGCTGCCTTCGCTTCGACGTCCTCCACGGCGATCCCCGGGAGACGGGTGGCTATGTCGCCCTCGGGGGCAAGTGGTCGCCGCTCGCGGTGGAGCGCCAGGCCCGCTCCGCTTCCTAGACATCGAACGACGGGGTCCCGGACTTCTGCACGTCGGGCGGTCCGACCACCTCCTTGTCCAGGACGATGACGCTGTCGTAGACGTGCATGCCTCGGATTCGGCGGGTGTACGCGGTGACCGGCGCCGGCTCCTCCCGCCGGTGCCAGCCGTGCAGTTGATCGATGAGATCCTTGGCGTACTCGATGAACGTGCCGGGCCGGCGGTGACCGCCGCCGTACTCCTCCCAGTAGCTGGTGTGAAGGTCCTCGACCAGGTAGACGCCGCCGTCGCGCACCGCGGGGAACATCTCCTCGAAGGTGGCGATCTGCTGGGCCATCGTGTGGCCGCCGTCGTCGATCACGATGTCCGCCGGGCCGATCTGTTCACGCAGGCCGGCAAGGAAGGCCCGGTCCTCCTGGTCGCCGATGACGACGGAGATCTGGTCCTCCTCCAGCGTCTTGCACGCCGGGTCGATGTCGACGCCCAGTATCCGGGCGCCGGCGCCGAAGTAGTGCTTCCACATCTGCAGCGACCCGCCGTGGTACACGCCGAACTCGATGAGCGTGACGGGGCGGCCGCGGAACCGCTCGAAATGGCGGTGGTAGACGTCGAAGTAGTGCATCCACTTGTGGATGAGGCGGCCCTCGTTGGCGAGGAAGTACCGCGTCAGCGGGTTGTCCTGCTCGGTCAACTGGCGGAGGGCGGCGTGAGCCGGGAGGCGGTGCTCGCTAGGCTGATCGGGCGCATGATCACCAACGTAGGACACCGGGAATGACCGGGGCCCCGTTCAGCCGTCGCTCGGCGAGCAACACGCCGCCGACGATCCGGGCCGGCGTGGTGTCGGTCGTCCTGGTCAACTTCCGGGGCGCCGAGGACACCATCACCTGCCTCCAGTCCTTCGCCGGCCTGGACTGGCCGGCCGAACGGCTGGAACTGCTGGTGGTGGACAACGCGTCCGGTGACGGCGGCGCCGAGCGCATCCGGGCCGCGGCGCCGCAGGCCCGGGTCATCGAGTCCGACGTCAACCGCGGCTTCGCCGGGGGCTGCAACCTGGGCGCCGCCGAGGCCAGCGGCGAGTACCTGGCCTTCATCAACGCCGACGCCCGGCCCGCCGCCGATTGGGTCAAGGCCGCGGTCGAGGTGCTCGACACCCAGGCCGACGTGGCCTGCGTGGCCAGCAAGGTCCTCGACTGGGACGGCGAGCGCATCGACTTCGTCGACGGTTCCCTCACCTGGTACGGCATGGGCTACAAGCGCGAATGCGAGCTCCCCGACACCGGGGAGTGGGAGAAGCCCAAGGACGTCCTCTTCGCCACCGGCGCGGCCATGTTCGTGCGGGCCGGCGTGTACCGGGCCGTCGACGGCTTCGACGACCGCTTCTTCATGTTCTACGAGGACGTCGACCTCGGCTGGCGGCTGAACCTGCTGGGCTGGCGGGTGCGCTACGTCCCCACCTCGGTGGCCTATCACCGCCATCACGCGTCCATGAAGAGCTACGGGCCCTGGCGCGAGCACTACCTGCTCGAGCGCAATGCCCTGTTCAGCCTGTACAAGAACCTGGGCGACGAACGCCTGGTCAAGGCCCTGCCGGCGGCGCTGTTGCTGGCGGTGCGGCGGGGCCTGTCCCGGGGCGACGCCGACAACATGGTGCTCGACCTGGCGTCGCAGCCGCCGCCGGCCGGCGTGCCGGAGGACGAGTCGATCACCGTCTCCCGGGAGACGCTGGCACCGGTGTTCGCCATCGACGGCCTCACCGACCAGCTGGCGTCTCTGGACGAGGACCGCCGGCGGCTGCAGTCCGAGCGCCGGCGGTCCGACACCGAGCTGCTGCCGCTGTTCCGCCAGGCCCTGGAGCCGGCGTACGCCCACCCCCGCTACGAGGCCGCCCACCGGGTGCTGGTCGAGGCGTTCGGGATCCAGGAGGCGTTCAGCACCCGGCGCAAGATCGTCGTCACCACCCAGGAGACGCTGTCTGAGCGCATGGCCGGGCCGGCGATCCGGGCGTGGGCCATGGCCGATGCCCTGGCCGGCGAGCACGACGTCGAGCTGGTCACCACCGGCAGGTGCACGATCACCGACGACCGCTTCACCATCCGCTCCGTGGGCCTGGCCGAGATGCGGGCGCTGGAGCGCTGGTGCGACATCTTCATCTTCCAGGGGCTGATCCTGTCGACCTTCCGCTGGCTCGTCGACAGCGACAAGGTCCTGATCGCCGACATCTACAACCCCTTCCATCTGGAGCAGCTGGAGCAGGCCAAGGACCTGGGGGTGGAGGGCCGGGCCCGCACGGTGAGCGACTGCACCACGGCGCTGAACGACCAGCTGACCCGGGGCGACTTCTTCCTCTGCGCGTCGGAGAAGCAGCGCGACTTCTGGTTGGGGCAGCTCTCCGCCGTGGGCCGGATCAACCCCAAGAACTACGACGCGGACGAGACCCTGAGCTCGCTCATCGCCGTGGCGCCCTTCGGCGTACCGGACCGACCGCCGGTCCACACCCGCCAGGTCCTGAAGGGCGTCGTGCCCGGCATCGGGGCCGACGACAAGGTGATCCTGTGGGGCGGCGGCATCTACAACTGGTTCGACCCCATCACCCTGCTCCACGCCGTCGACCGCCTGCGCCAGCGCCGGCCCGACGTCCGGCTGTTCTTCCTCGGCCTCAAGCACCCCAACCCCGACGTGCCGGAGATGCGGATGGCGGTCGCCAGCCGGGCGCTGTCGGACTCGCTGGGGCTCACCGACAAGCACGTGTTCTTCAACGAGGGCTGGGTGGAGTACGAGGACCGCCAGAACTACCTGCTCGAGGGCGACATCGGGGTCAGCACCCATCTCGACCACGTCGAGACCGCGTTCTCCTTCCGCACCCGCATCCTCGACTACCTGTGGACGTCCCTGCCCATCGTCGCCACAGGGGGCGACACCTTCGCCGACCTGATCGAGAGCAGGGGGCTGGGCATCACCGTGCCGCCCGGCGACGTGGACGCGCTGGAGGAGGCGCTGTTCCGCCTGCTCGACGACGAGGCGCTCAACGCCTCGTGCCGGGCCCGGCTGGCCGAGGTGATGCCGAACCACGCGTGGAGCCGGGTGCTGGCGCCGCTGGTGCAGTTCTGCCGGGCGCCGCGGCGGGCCGCTGATCTCGCCGCCCCGGTGGGGTACGGAAACGTGGCCGAGCTGGCCACGGCGGTGACCCGCCGGCCCAGCCTGCGCGACGACGTGGCCCTGGCCCGTGAGTATTTCCGGGCCGGCGGCCCGGTGGAGGTGGCCCGGCGGGCGTCGAAGCGGCTCCTCCGCTACGGCGCCGCCGTGGGCCGCCGGCTAGCCGAGTGACCCGGCCTCCTGGCCCACCTCCGGTGGGCGCCACATCGGCCCACCGCAGGTGAGCACCGTCCAGGAGCTGACGGAGTCCAAAGAGCTCTTCGTCAACCTCACCCTCCGGGAGCTGCGGGGCAAGTACAAGCGGTCGGCCCTCGGCTGGACGTGGTCGCTGCTCAACCCGCTGGCCACCATGGTCATCTTCACCGTGGTGTTCCGGTTCTTCCTGAAGGTCCAGATCGAGCCGGGCGACCCAAGTGGCCTACACGTCTTCGCCATCTTCCTGCTGTGCGGCCTGCTGCCATGGAACTTCCTGTCCAGCGGGATCTCGGGGGCGATGGGGGCGCTGATCAGCAACTCGAACCTGATCAAGAAGGTCTTCTTCCCACGCGAGGTCCTGGTGGCGTCGAACATCGCCTCGTGGGTGGTGTCGTTCCTCCTGGAGATGGCCGTGCTGGCCATCGTCCTGCTCGTCGCCGGCAACATGGTGCTTCCCTGGCTGGTGCCGGTGCTGGGACTGGTGATCGTCCAGACCCTGTTCGTCGTGGGCCTCGGCCTGATGTTCAGCGTCGTCAACGTGTACTTCCGGGACGTGCAGTACCTGATCGGCATCCTCCTGCAGATCTGGTTCTACGCCACCCCGATCGTGTACCCGATCACCGTGGTGCGCGACGCCCTCGTGGACAGCCCCTGGGCGTTCACCCTGTACAAGCTGAATCCCATGGTCCGCTTCGTGGAGGCCTACCGGGACTGCCTCTACGACCTCCGGTTCCCGGCCCTGCTCGACTCGGTCTACCTGGTGGGCGTGTCGTTGGCCACGCTTACGCTGGGGGTCGTCGTCTTCTGGAAGATGGAGCCCAAGCTGGCCGAGGAGCTGTAGCCGGGCACCTTCGACCGGATCGACGGGCTACCTCCGCACGGTCATGGGGACACCCCTGCCGGTCGGACACCAGGAGACCTGAGGCTGTCCTCAGACCCCGCCGGAGATCGTCACCGAAGCACCTCGATCGGACAACGAGGGCCCGGTGCCTTGGCGAGCTTCCCGTCGGCGGTGACCAGCGTGGCGTCCAGCAGCTCGGCGACCGTCACGTAGGCGGCGTCGTAAACGGTGAGGTTGTCCCGAAGCTCCCAACATCGATCGAGCAGCGCTCCATGCCGTACACGGTCGACACGCAGCCCGTGGAGGTCCTCGAGGGCCAGGTGAGCGCGACGCCCGTCGAGTTCGCCGCCCGCGACGAGGCGGCGCCACGCCGAGATCACCTCCAGATCGAGTAGGTGCGGCGCGGCCAGGCGCTCACCCCGGAGTCGATCTCTCGCCCGATCGCCGTCGGGCCCGTCGTCTGCGAGCGCGGTCACGATGACGCTCGCATCGACGACGATCAACGGGCGTCACGGTCAGCACGCACAGCGGACGCCGCCGCCTGAAAACCGGCCCGACCGCCCGCTCGGCCTCCTGCCCGCTCGAGCAGCTCGTCGAGAGTCGGGGTCCGTGCTTCCTCGACGAGGCGGTTCAGCAGATACTCCTGCAGTGACTGGCCGGCCACCGCAGCGCGACGCCGGAGCGTGGCATGGACATCGTCGGGTACGTCCTTGACCTGGATGCTCGGCATGGGGCCAGGGTAGCGCCATTCTGGCGCCACGACATCTACCCTGGCGCCACTGGCCGCAACGCCCGTCCCCGCTCAGCGCAGCGCGTCGTGCCGGACTTCAGCCGGTGCCTGCTGGCGAGCAAGGGAGACGCCGACGGCGACGACCCAGAACGGGAAGCCGAAGAAGGCGGCGTAGCCGCCGGGCCCGGCCACGGCCAGGACACCGAGCACGATCGAGGTCCACGCCAGCCAGCGTGGGAGAACGGCGGCCTGCAGGGCGCACAGGCCGGTGGCCAGCATCATGGCCGAGAGCCCCACCATGAACAGCGGGAACGTCTTGTTGTCGAGCACGTTGAGCGCCGTCACCGCGTCGGCGTTGCCCGTGTCGGCGGCGGCGACGAGCGCCATGCTGGAGACGACCATGACGCCGTGGCCCACGGCGTAGACCACCGCACCGCCGAAGGCGACAACGGACAGCCGGTCGTCCGTAGTGCCCCGGTGACGGGTGAGCGCACTCCGAAGTCCCCCGGCGAAGAACAGCAGCAGCACTGCTGCGGCGAGCATCACGTACCCGCCCAGCCTGAGCTGGGAGGCGTGCTCGTTGTAGTAGGCGATGACCTCGGCGGCGGGCACCGTCTCTTCCGGCGCCTCCCCGCCCATGGCGAACACCCCGACGAAGAGGGCGGCAAAAGCCGTGCCCGCAATGGCCGTGGATCGATCGGTACCGGACGTCCTCATGATTTCTCCTTTCTGGCCGGCCACGTCGACCGGTCGAGGGGAGCGTCCTCCCGGCGGGCAGTGACCGCATCGGGGCAAGCCAGGGACCTTCGATCAGGGCTAACCCTGAGGCGGGAGGGCAGGAGATTTGGGACCATGGAGTGGTGAGTGGGGGCGACCGGGGCCGACTCGCCCGGCGAGCCAATGCTGCGGTCGGCGTGTGGAACCTGGTCGCCGTGGGATGTGGTCTCGTGGGCGACGAACGCCTACGCGACATCGGGCGCGCCGACCTCGTCGCCGGCGCCACCGCGGGCCTGGTGCTGGTCACCGCCATCGTCATCGCCTTCGTCGTCGGTACGGCTGTGGTCCGCCAGCGTGCCGGGCACCCGGTGGGCTGGATCTTCCTCGCCCTCAGCGCCCTCATGGCCCTGGTCGGCCCCGTCGACGCCTACGTCCTGAACGGAGCGGTAGCCCGCCCGGGGAGCCTTCCCGGTGCCAATGCTCTCGCCGGCCTGAGCGACATCGCCTTCCTTCCCTGGCTGGCGCTCGTGGCGCTGGTCCTGCACCTGACCCCCACCGGCCGCCCGCTGTCCCCGCGGTGGGCTCGTGTCGCACAGGTCACCGCCGGAGCCGGGGCGGTGGGTTTCGTCGGTGGGATCTTCCGTCGGGGACCGTTCGACCCGCCGCTGGACCAGACGGTCAACCCGATCGGCGTGGCCTTCGTCGGCCCGGTCGTGATGGTCGCCGTGTTGACGGTCGGCCTCGGCCTGATAGCCGCCGGTGTCTCCATGGTCCTCCGTTTCCGCCGAGCCGAGGGCCTGGAGCGCAGGCAGCTCCAGTGGATGTACCTGGCCGCTGTCCCGCTCCCCCTGTTCGTGCCTGCGGCGTTCCTGGCGGCCTACACGGATCAGTCGACGCCGCTGATGCTGGCGACGGCCGGTTTCATCGTGCTCGTCCCCGCCGCGGCCGGTCTGGCCATCACCCAGTACCACCTGTACGAGGTGGACCGAATCCTCAGCAGGACCCTGACCTATGCCCTGCTCACCGCGGTCGTCGCCGTCACCTACGTCTCCGTGGTCACCATGGCAGGCCGAGCGCTGGCCCGGGTCGACGAGTCGTCCACGCCGGCCGCAGTCGTGGCCACGCTCGCCGCCGTGAGCGTGTTCTCGCCCGGCCGGCGCGCGATCCAGGACGCCCTGGACCGGCGCTTCAACCGGCGTCGCTTCGATGCCGTCCGCGTCGTCCAGCGCCGCCTGGCCGAGCCGGCGTCCTCCCGCCCCATCGAGGAGGTGCTGGGCGAGGCCTTGCGCGACCCGAGCGTATCGGTCTCCTACTGGGTCGAAGAGCGGGACCAGTGGGTGCTCGCCGACGGGCGGGTCTCGGAGCCGGCGGCCGACGCCGTGGAGGTTCGTCGAGGCGGGGCTCCGGTGGCTCGTATCGACGTCGACGGCACTCGAACCGACCGCGAGCTGCTGGAAGCCGTCGCCGCGACCGCCACGCCCGAGCTGGACAACGCCCGGCTGCGGGCGGCCATCTCCCTGCAGTTGGTCGAGGTGAACGAGTCCCGGGCGCGAATCGCCACCGCCCAGATGGCCGAACGCCGCCGGATCGAGCGCAACCTCCACGACGGGGCACAGCAGCGCCTCCTGGCCATGGCCTTCCAGCTGCAGGCGGCCCAGGTCAACGGCGACGTGGAGCGCCTCCGGGAGGCGGTGGCCGAGGGCGTCGAGCAGGCCCAGGCCGCCGTGCTCGAGCTGCGGGACCTGGCCAACGGCCTGCACCCCGCCGTCTTGAGCGATGGCGGGCTGCAGGCCGCCCTGGAGGATCTCGTGGAACGGACCCCTGTTCCGATCGACGTGCGGGCGACCGAGGCGCGGTTCGCGCCCGAGGTCGAGGCCACGGCCTGGTTCATCGTGTGCGAGGCGGTGACCAACGCGCAGAAGCATGGCGGGGCGTCGCACGTGGTCGTGGCGGTGGAGGAGAACGGGGGGTGGCTGACCGTCAGCGTGTCCGACGACGGCTGCGGGGGTGCGAACCCCGGCGGTCAGGGCCTCCGGGGTGTCCGTGACCGGGCGGAAGCGGCGGGCGGGACGCTCGAGGTTCGGTCCAGCCCCGGGTCGGGGACGACGGTGCGGGGCCGGTTGCCGTGCGGGCGGTGATCGCCGACGACTCGGTCCTCCTGCGAGAGGGCCTGGCCCGGCTCCTCGGGGAGGCAGGTATCGAGACTGCCGCCCTGGCCGGCGACTCGGTCGAGCTCGAGAAGGCGGTGGCGGAGCACGAGCCCGACGTCGCTCTCGTTGACATCCGCATGCCGCCGACGTTCACCCATGAGGGGGCACAGGCCGCAGCGCGCCTCCGGGTCGCCTTCCCCGCCCTGGGCATCCTCCTGCTCTCGCAGTCGCTCGAGACCCGGTACGCGGCCGAACTGGTCCGGGAGCACCCGGAGCGGTTCGGCTACCTGCTCAAGGACCGGGTTCTCCATGTGGCCACGCTCGTCGACGCCCTCGAAAGGGTTGCGGCCGGAGGAACGGTGCTCGATCCCGAGGTCGTGCGCCACCTCATGGGCCGCGGCAGCAAGGGGCGCCTGGCCACGCTGAGCGAGCGCGAGCAGCAGGTGCTGGCCCTCATGGCCCAGGGCCGGTCCAATCGAGCGATCTGCAAGGAACTCGTTCTCAACGAGAAGACGGTCGAGACACACATCTCGACGATCTTCACCAAGCTCACGCTCCTGCCCCAGGTGGACGATCACCGCCGGGTGCTGGCCGTGCTGGCCTGGCTACAGCAGAAGTAGTCCCCGCGAGGGTGGAGGGCGCCGAATCCCGATCGGGCTCGACGGACCGGCTCCTTCACTGCCTTGTAGAGCTCCTCCGGGAGGTAGACCTGCATCCTCGGCACACACCGCCGGCGGCCATAGTGTCACCACCGTGCGCATCGCCGTCGCCACCCCTGACACGCTGACGGCGCGCATGGCGGGGCCGGCGATCCGGGCGTGGCAGATCGCCCGGGCGTTGTCGGCCGAGCATGAGGTCCAGCTGGTGACGACGACGATCGCCGACCTGCCCGACTCGCCGTTCCCCGTGCGGGCGGTGGACGACGCCGGCCTGGCGGAGGTCGAGCAGTGGTGCGACGTGTTGGTCTTTCAGGGGTGGCTGGTGCACAAGCGGCAGTTCCTGCTGGAGTCGGAGAAGATCCTGGTGGCTGACGTCTACGACCCACTCCACCTGGAGCAGCTGGAGCAGGGCCGCGACGAGGGGTGGCGGGGCCGCATCCTGGCCGTGCAGTCGGCCACGGCCGTCCTGAACGAGCAGCTCCTCAGGGGCGACTACTTCCTGTGCGCCTCGGAGAAGCAGCGGGACTTCTGGCTCGGGCAGCTCTCCGCCCTCGGACGGGTCAACCCCGCGACCTACGACGCCGACGAAACCCTCCGGTCCCTCATCAGCGTCGTCCCCTTCGGCGTGCCCGAGGCGCCGCCGGCCCGCACCCGCCGTGCCGTCAAGGGGGTGGTCCCCGGCATCGGTCACGACGACAAGGTGCTGCTCTGGGGCGGGGGGATCTACAACTGGTTCGACCCCCTGACCCTGCTGCACGCCATCGACCGCCTGCGTCGGCACCGGCCCGACGTGCGGCTGTTCTTCCTGGGGCTGAAGCATCCCAACCCCGACATCCCCGAGATGCGCATGGCGGTCGCCGCCCGGGAGCTCTCCGACCGGCTCGGTCTCACCGGAAATCACGCCTTCTTCAACGAGGGATGGGTCGAGTACGACGACCGCCAGAACTACCTGCTCGACGCCGACATCGGCGTCAGCACCCACCTCGACCACGTGGAGACGGCGTTCTCGTTCCGCACCCGGGTGCTCGACTACTTCTGGGCCTCGCTGCCGACGGTCGCCACCGCCGGCGACGCCATGGCCGACCTCATCGAGTCCCGCGGGCTCGGAGTCACCGTGCCTGCCGGCGACGTCGACGCCCTCGAGGCCGCCCTCGACCGCATCCTGGACGACGACGACCTCCGCGCCGCGATGGGCGCCGGCGCCGGCGCCATGGCCGGCGAGCTCACGTGGACCAAGGTCCTGGAGCCCCTCGTCGAGTTCTGCAGGAAGCCACAACGGGCCCCCGACCTGCTCGAACCGGCCGTCACCGCCGGCTTCCGCAAGGACCTCACCGAGGTCAGGGAGCGCTGGCGGGGCCTGGCCTACGACCTCAGGACGGCGGCGGACCATCTCCGCGATGGGGGACCGGCGCTCGCGGCCCGCAGGGCCGCCGGCCGGGTGCGCCGGGTGGCAAGCACGTGGCGGAGCCGCGACCCCGCCTAAACTCCGGGTCCGATGAGTGCGACTGGTGCGGTCGACCTGCGCGCCCGCGAGCCGTCCCCGGCCGTACCCGACATCAGCGTCGTCATGCCCTGCCTGAACGAGGCGGGATCGGTCGGCACCTGCATCGAGAAGGCATGGGAGGGCATTCGCCGCACGGGCTTGACCGGTGAGGTGGTGGTCAGCGACAACGGCTCCACCGACGACTCGGTCGACGTGGCCACCAAGGCCGGCGCCCGGGTGGTCCGCCAGCCGGAGCGGGGCTACGGCAACGCCTACCTCAAGGGCTTCGCCGAGGCCCGGGGCCGCTACATCATCATGGGTGACTCCGACGGCAGCTACGACTTCACCCAGATCGACCGCCTCATCGAGCCCCTCCGTCAAGGCGAGTACGACTACGTCCTCGGCTCCCGCTTCGCCGGCAAGATCCTCAAGGGCGCCATGCCGTGGACCCATCGCTACATCGGCAATCCGGTGCTCACCGGCGTGCTCAACCGGCTGTTCAAGGTCGACAGCACCGACGCGCACAGCGGCATGCGCGCCTTCACCAGCGACGCCTACCGGCGCATGGCCCTGCAGTCCGCCGGCATGGAGCTCGCTTCTGAGATCGTGATCAACGCGGCCAAGGCCGGCCTGCGGGGCACCGAGGTGCCGATCACCTACCACCCCCGCGAGGGCGAGTCGAAGCTCAACTCCATGCGCGACGGCTGGCGCCACCTGCGCTTCATGCTCCTGCTCAGCCCCAACTGGCTCTTCACCGGCCCGGGCTTGGCCATGTTCCTGATCGGCCTGGTCGGCCAGGGCCTCCTGCTGCCCGGGCCGCTGAACCTGGGGTTCCACGCCCTCGACGTGCACTTCAGCGTGCTTTTCGCCCTCCTCGCCATCCTCGGGTACCAGACCCTGCTGTTCGGGGTCTTCGCCCGCACCTGCCTCCCCCGCGAGGACGGCAAGGCCGCCGACCGGCTTCAGCGGTGGTTCGAGCGGAACTACAGCCTGGAACGCGGGCTGGTCGGCGGAGGCGCCGTGTTCCTGGTCGGCTTCGTGATAAACGCCGTCGTGCTCATCCATTGGCTGCGGAAGGGCATGGGCCCGATCGACTCCCTGCGGCCGGCGCTGCTGGCCATGACCCTGATGATGGTGGGCGCCCAGACCGGCTTCGCCGCGTTCTTCCTCGGCCTCTTCCGGATCGACCGGTCTCGATGACGCGGGCACTGGTGCAGGAGCAGGGGACGGCAACCCCGGTCCGCACGGTCCGCACCCTCGTGATCCTCCCCGCCTTCAACGAGGAGGAGGCGCTGTCGGCGGTGCTCAAGGAGCTGGCCGTCACCTGCCCCCAGCTCGACGTGCTCGTGGTCGACGACGGCTCCACCGACCGCACGGCGGAGGTGGCCCGGGCCGAGGGGGTCCCCGTCGCCGTGCTGCCGTTCAACCTCGGCGTCGGCGGCGCCCTGCAGACCGGCTTCCGGTACGCGGTCGTCCATGGGTACGGGCGGGCCATCCAGTTCGACGCCGACGGCCAGCACGACCCGAGCCAGGTGCCGGCGCTGCTCGCCGCCCTCGACGAGGGTGCCGACCTGGTGATCGGGAGCCGCTTCGCGGCACCTGAACCCGGGGCGGAGTACGGGGTGGGGAAACTGCGGGGCGGGGCCATGGGCGTGCTGCGGGTGGCCGTGCGCGTCCTGTCGGGCAGGAGCTTCACCGACACCTCGTCGGGGTTCCGGGCCTTCTCCGCGCCCCTGCTCGAGTTCTACGCCGCCGAGTACCCCAACGAGTACCTGGGCGACACGGTCGAGGCGTTGCTCCTCGCCTGCCAGGCCGGCTTCCGGGTCGTCGAGGTGCCGGTGAGCATGCGGGTGCGGGCCGGCGGGACGCCGTCGACCCAGAACGTCAAGCTGATCTACCACTACCTGCGGGCGCTGCTGTCCCTGCTCAGCCGGGCGCCGATCCGCCGGCGGGAACGGGCCATCAGGAGAGGGGCAGCCCAATGAGCGCGGCAGCCCATCTGTTCATCCTGTTGCTGACGGTGATCAGCCTGCTGTTCATCGTGCGCATGGTCCGGCGCAACCAGCTGCCGTCGCGCTACGCCCTCCTCTGGGTCTCCATCGGCGTGGCCATCGCCTTCCTGGCCGCCTTCCCTGGCCTGCTCGACCGGGTGTCGACCTGGATGGGCATCGCCTACGCCCCCGGAACGTTCTTCCTCGGTGCCATCACCCTGCTGTTCCTCATCGTGGTCCACTTCTCCTGGGAGTTGGCCCGGCTCGACGCGCGCACCCGGTTGCTCGCCGAGGAGCTGGCCATCCTGCGGGCCGATCCTCCACACGACGCACCCCGCCCGACCCCGGAGACCCAGCCTGTCGACTCATGATCGGACGCCACGGGTCCGGGTCGTCGTCGTCAACTACAACGGCGGCGAGCTGACCGTCTCGTGCCTCGAAGGCCTGCAGCGCACGGAATGGCCACCCGCGGCGCTTGAGATCGTCCTGGTGGAGAACGGTTCCACCGACGGTGTGGCCGCCCGGGTCCGAGCCGGCATGCCTGGTGTGCGGGTGATCGACGCCGGCGGCAACCTGGGCTTCGGCGGCGGCTGCAACCTCGCCCTCCGGGACCTGGCCGGCGTCGACTACGTGGCCCTGGTCAACAACGACGCCCGGGTGGAGCCGGGCTGGCTGGCGCCGCTGGTCGAGGCCATGGAACGGGACCGGTCGGTCGGTGCCGCCAACCCGAAGATTGTCTTCGCCGATCGCTTCGTCGACGTGCACCTCGGCTCGGACACGGGGGAGCACGGCGTGGGCGACCGTCGCCCGCTGGGGGTCCGGCTGTCGGGCGCCCGGGTGGACGGCCAGGACGCATGGGAGCGCGTGCAACTGGTCTCCGGCTTCTGGGGACTCGAGCACGGGGCCAACGGCGAGGGTGCCTTCCAGTGGACCGACGGCCGGGCCCACCTGCGGGTCCCCGCCGGCCGTCACCGCTGCGAGCTCCGCCTGGCCGCCGACACGCAACGCTCCGTCATGGCCACGTCGGGGGCGCAGACGACGGAGCTGACCGTGACGCCGGCACCGGCGTGGTACGAGGTGGCCCTCGACGGCGAGCCGTTCGACGTGCTCAACAACGTCGGGTCGGTGCTGCTGGCCGACGGCCACGGCGCCGATCGCGGCTACCTGGAGCGCGACCGAGGCCAGTTCGACGAGGTCGAGGAGATCTTCGCCTGGTGCGGCGCCGCCGTCCTCCTTTCCAGGGGATACCTGGAGACGGTCGGTCTCTTCGAAGACCGCTTTTTCCTGTACTACGAGGACTTCGACCTGTCGTGGCGGGGTCGGGCCGAGGGCTGGCGGTACCTCTACGTGCCGGCGTCGGTGGTGCGCCATGTGCATTCCGCGTCATCGGTCGAGGGATCCAGGCTGTTCCAGCACTACGACGAGCGGAACCGCCTGCTCACCCTCACCCGCAACGCCCCGCCGGCGCTGGCGCTGCGGGAGGCCGTCCGCCACCCGCTGATCACCGGTTCCTACGCCCGCCGCGACATCCTCGTGCCGCTGGTCCACCGCCGGCCGCCGTCGGTGGAGACGGTGCGCCGGCGCCTGCAGGCCTACGGCGCGTATGTGCGCATGCTGCCGGAGGCGCTGGCCGGGCGCCGGCGGCTGGCGACACGCGGCCGGCTGACCCCTGAGGAGCTGTCGCGGTGGATGGGACAGCCGTAACCGACTAGACCCGAGGGTCGTGAAAGCCCTGATCCTGGCCGGCGGCGCCGGCACCCGCCTGCGCCCCATCACCCACACCAGTGCCAAGCAGCTGGTGCCGGTGGCCAACAAGCCGATCCTGTTCTACGGCCTGGAGCAGATGGCCGAGGCCGGCATCATCGAGGTGGGCATCGTGGTGGGCGACACCGAGGAGGAGGTCCGTGCCGCGGTGGGCGACGGGTCGGCATGGGGCCTCAAGGTCACCTACATCCCTCAGGACGCGCCCCTCGGCCTGGCCCACTGCGTCCTCATCGCCCAAGAGTTCCTCGGGGACGACGACTTCGTCATGTACCTGGGCGACAACCTGCTGCGCCAGGGCGTGAAGGCGTTCGTCGACCGGTTCGAGTCCCACGGTCGCAGCCACTCGGTGGCCCAGATCCTGCTCGCCCGCGTTCCCGACCCTCAGCGGTTCGGCGTGGCCGAGATCGGTCCGAACGGCGAGGTGCGGCGCCTGGTGGAGAAGCCGGCCGATCCGCCGTCGGACCTGGCCCTGGTGGGCGTGTACCTGTTCGGGCCGACCATCCACGAGGCGGTGCGGGCCATCCGGCCGTCGGGCCGGGGCGAGCTGGAGATCACCGACGCCATCCAGTGGCTGCTCGACAACGGCCATCGCGTCGCCCATCAGGTGGTCGACGGCTGGTGGATCGACACCGGCAAGCTCGACGCCCTCCTGGAGGGAAACCGCCTGATCCTCGAGACGCTCGACCAGCGGGTGGAGGGCACGGTCGACCTCGACTCTCGCATCGAAGGGCGGGTCGTCATCGGAGAGGGAGCGGAGGTCGTCGCCTCGACCATCCGAGGGCCGGCCATCATCGGCGCCGGCACCCGCATCGAGCACAGCTTCGTGGGCCCCTTCACGTCGATCGCCGACCGCTGCGTCGTGCTGCGCTCGGAGATCGAGCACTCGGTGATCCTCGACGACAGCCGCATCGTCGACATCCCCCGCGTCGAGGACTCTTTGATCGGCAAGCAGGTCGTGGTGACCCGCTCCGCCCGCAGGCCCCGGGCCAACCGCTTCATGCTCGGCGACCACTCCCAGGTCGACCTCACGTAGGGCACCGAGGAGTTTCGGGCCGGCGAAGCGTCATAACAGGATGAGCGAGGCATCGCCGCCGGGGCCGACGGCCCGCACATCGCCTGGTTCACCGACCCCGCCGGCAACGTGCTCGCCGTCATGCAGATCTGATCCACGCCGCGGTGCCGGCTCCGCCTCAGCCCACGTCCGCCTGGCTCAGTCGTCGAGCACGAACGTCACCATGAGGTTGACCTGGTAGTTGACGATGGCCCCGTCGGTGATGTGGACCTGCTGCTCCTTCACCCAGGCCGAGGTGATGTTGCGCAGCGTCTGGCTGGCCCGCTCGATGCCGGTCCTGATGGCGTCCTCGAAGCCGGTCGGCGAGACGGCGCTGATCTCGGTGACCCGTGCGACGGTACCCATGGAAGTCTCCTCTCAGTCGGTCCGGGTCGAAGCTAGTGCGGCGGCCAGGCCGTCGACGTCGGAGACGGTGACGGTAAGGCCGGGGTGGCGCAGGCGCCCGGTGGGCTCCAGGCCCGGGACCGGCTCCTTGAACGTCATGCACAGTCCCCGCCGGCGGTTGCTGGCGAAGGTCAGCCCCCGGTCGGCCAGCGACAAGTGGGCGGGGCCGATCGTCGCCCACCGCCGGTAGGGCCCACTGATCTCGACGGCGTCGATGTTGTCGAGCGTGGTCTCCAACGACCAGAACCCGTACCGGGCGACGAACCGCCCCCCGGCCACCTCGACCCCTGTCCGGCCGGGCGTCACGCCGAACAGGAGGGCCATGGCCCGGTACTCCGGGTCGAAGTCGAAGTCGAACGTCACCGGGCCTTCCTACCCTCCGGCGCCGGCGGCGAAGTGTCGGAGGGCCGACCTCGACGGGGCGAAGGAGTAGCCGCCGCCCGTGGGTGTCGCGGTCCCGGCCGTCGGCGGTGGACGGGTCGCTCGTAGCCTCCCTCGACCCCCGAGAGTAGAACTGGCGAGATGGAGGACGCCGCCGGGGATCTCTACGGGCTGGACCCGAACGACTTCGTCGCCGCCCGCAACGACCTGGTCAAGCGGTTGAAGAAGGAGGGCGACAAGGCGCTCGCCGCCGAAGTGGCCAAGCTGAAGCGGCCCACGCCGGCGGCGTGGGCGGTGAACCAGCTGGCCCGCCGGCACCGGGAGGACGTGGAGGAGCTGGTGCTGCTGGGAGAGGCGCTGCGCGACGCCCAGGACCGTGCCCTCGCCGGCGACGATCCCGGTGATCTACGCCAGGCGGGCCGGGCCCGGCGCGACGCGGTGGCCCGGCTGGCCGACCGGGCGGGCCGGTTGCTGGTCGAGCGGGGCGGTGCCGCCGGCGCCCACGCCGGCGAAGTCACCGCCACCCTGGAGGCGGCGTCGCTCGACGAGGAGGCCGGCGCCGCGGTGCTCGCAGGGCGGCTGTCGACGGAGTTGGAGCCGCCGTCGGGCTTCGGCCTGTTCGACCTTTCGGCGAGCGCCCCGGCACCCCGCACGAAGCCCGAGCCGCCCGAGGAGGCTCCCCAGGCTCCCGAGGTCGACGAGGGCGCCCGCCGGGAGGCCGAGGCGGCCGTCTTGGAGGCCAGGCGGCGGTGGGAGGAGCGGACGGCGCAGGCCAAGGCGGCCGTGGAACGGGTGGCCGCCCGTCGCCGGAGCGTGCAGGAGGCGGAGGCCGAGATCGCCCGCCTGGAGGACGCTCTCACCGACGCCCAGCGCCGGCTCCGGGCCGCGGCCCGCGACGCCGAGCTGGCCGAGGACGCCGCTTCCCGGGCCGAGGACTCCGTCGCCAAGGCGGCCGAGCTGTTGCGTGCGGCCGAGCGCCGGCTGGCCGAGCTCTGAGGTTGCGATCGCCGCCGGCCGGGTATGCGCGCCGGCGTGCTACTCGTGCTTCTCGACCGAGTCGCCGATGAGCCAGAACATCGGCGGCCACAGGCCCACGAACAGCGCTCGGCGCTCGGCGTTGCCCCGCGCCTCCTGGTCCACGGTCTTGGCCCGGATCCACAAGAAGATGCAGAGCACGATGCTGGCCAGCGAAAGCGTATGCCCGTGCCATCCACGAACGCCCACGTCGTAGAGCCGGCGACTTAGCACGGAGCTCAACCTACCGTGCCCCGCCGGCTGCCCCGTTCCCGCCGCCTCGTCACCGCCGCCGCCTGGCCGGTGGGCATCGCCCTCACGTCGTGGAGCTACATGTGGCGGATCACGCCGCTCCACCGCCGGGAGCTGGCGGGGTCGATGGAGCGCGACGCCCCACCGCCGGTTCCCCAGGACGCGTCCCGTGAGGAGGCCCAGCTGTCCGACGCCGGCGTGGGCCCGCTGTTCCACCGCCGGTACTCGGCGGTGATCTGCGATCCCGATCCGGGGCCGGAAGAGCTCTTCGAGCAGGTCACCACCGACCTCAACAAGGCGGCGCCCACCGAGTTCGCCCGCTTCGTCAAGGTGCACGGGGACAAGGGCCGCCTGGCGGAGGGCGACGAGTACCTGGTGCGCATGCCCGGTCCGTGGGACGGCCCGGTGCGGGTGGTCGACCGCACACCGACGTCGTTCCGGCTGATCACCCTCGACGGACACCTCGAGGCCGGACAGATCGAGTTCCGGGTCGAACCGGAACCGGCCGGCGTCCGGTTCACCATCGAGTCCTGGGCCCGCAGCGGCGACGAGCTCTCGCGCATCATGTACCAGCGCCTCCGCATGGCCAAGGAGGTGCAGTTCCACATGTGGATCTCCTTCCTGGAGCGGGTGGCGAAGCTGGCCGGCGGCCGCCTCCAGGGAGGGGTCGACGTCGACACGAGGATCGTCGACGACGAGCACCAGGCGGCGGAGAACGGCCGGTCCTTGCGCGACCCTTCGGCCCGGCGGATCCTCGACGAGCTCCACGACAAGGGCCTGAACTTCGAGCTCGAAGACCACCGCGGCGAGGGCTGGCTGTCCGACGACTACTGCCAGCCGCTTCCAGCCGAACGGCCGGGGCCGCCCGAGCCGGGCGGCAGTTGGGAGGTCGCCAAGGACCTCATGCGCAACTACGAGTTCGCCGACCCCTCGATCGTCCGGGCCGTCTACTACCCGGACCGGCCGCTGGAGGCGCGGGACATGCTGCTCGAGGCGCGGTTCTACGGGCTGCGCTTCCGCTTCGGCGTGCGTGTCGGGGGCATCGTCGACGAGACCCGCGAGTTCGACGGTCGCCAGGTGAGGGTTTGGGGTTGGAACTACCGCACCCTGCAGGGCCACCTGGAGATGGGGCAGATGGACTACGAGGTCTGGAAGTGGCTCGACACCGGCGAGGTCGACTTCCACACCTGCCGCTTCTCCCGCCGGGCCCGGGCCGGCAATCCCGTCGTGCGCCTCGGCGTGCGGGTCTTCGGCCGGCGCCAGCAGGTGAAGTTCGCCCGTCGTGCCTGTGAGCGCATGGCTCGCCTCACCGCCGCCCGGCTGGAAGGTCGCGACCGAGAGGAGGCGACGGCACGGGTCGCCGACGAGGTCGCGGTGGAGCCCGTTCGCTCTTGACAGGCGGCGCGGGGGACGGCGACCGCCCCCCGAGCAGACTCAGGTGGACGGCGACTGTCGGCGCAGCGCCTCGGCCGACGACGCGGCCTGACCGCTGACCTCCTGCGTCGCCTCCCGGCTCTGCTCCTTGACGGACTCGCTAGCCTCCCGGCCGGTCTCGACCGTCTGCTGCGCCGCCTGCTGTGCCTGGTCCTTGACCTCCTGCGTCGCCTGCGCCGCCGTCTCCTTCACCTGCTCGACCGCCTGCTGGCCCTGGTCCTCGAGGCCGGCTGCGATCTGCCGGCCGGCCTCGGTGGCCGCCTCCTTGAGCGGCTGGGCTGCTCCCATCGCTGCCCGGGCCACACGGCCCTCGGTCTCGCTGCCCTTGAACAGGGCGGCGGCGAGGGCGCCGGCGCCGAAGGCCACCAGGCCGGCGACGAGAGGTGCGCCCTCGGTCTTGCGGGTGACGGCGTCGACTGCCGCGGACGGCGCTTCCTTGACCCGGTCGACGGCCTGGCCGGCGCCGCCCGCTGCGCTACCGGCGGCGCCGGATACCGACGACGTGGCATCCGAGGCCGATCCCATCACGGCGTCCTTGACCGATCGGACACCCTCCCGGGCCCGGTTGGTCTTGCGCTCCACGATGCGCCCGGGGCTGACCCGGTCGCCGATGGCGTCCACCGTGCCGGTGAGCTCCTCACGCGTGCGCTCGATGTCCCGCCTCAGCTCTTCTGCGCTTTGACCCATTCCGCGTCCTCCTTGAGGGTTTCGACTGTCTGCCTGGGCACCGGGTCGACGTGCTTCATCTGCTCACGACCCCGGGCGATGAGGACGGCGGCGGCAATGCCGTAGAGAAGTCCGACGATGAAGAAGGCGAGAGCGGTGTTCGTCACCTGATCGAGCAGCAACGCCAGGGCCAGGGAAACGAACAGGAGGGCGAGGTACCCGGCGAGGGCGCCGCCTCCCAGCATCCCGCCCGCCTTCCCGGCCCGCCCGACCTCCTCCTTGATCTCGACCTTGGCCAGCTCGACTTCCTTGCGCATGAGCTCGGAAACCTCGCTGGTCATCTCGCCGAACAGCTCGCCGAGCGACTTCTCGGGCTGCTTGGCCTCCGTCTGGAGGCTGGGCCCTTGGCCGGACCGGGTGCTGGCCATCACGACCCTCCGTCGTAGTCAGGGATGACCGTGGGGGCCGCGTAGGGCGCCGGGGTGGTCACGGTGGCGGGCTCGGGC
>Ga0247719_1000081_pt1 | contig 66567 bp, 52 predicted proteins | sample 41E_DmetaG_FD_189046 | JGI IMG/M metagenome (GOLD analysis project Ga0247719, IMG submission 189046) | Soil microbial communities from hillslope of Landscape Evolution Observatory, University of Arizona, Oracle, AZ, United States - 4-1-E_D | ecosystem: Engineered > Artificial ecosystem >...
GTCCCGGTCCCGCCCGCCCTGGCCGCCACGCTCCGGGCGAAGGTGCTCGGAGCCCGTCCGCACGAGCCGCTGTTCGTGATCGACGGCAAGGCGTTGACGATGGACCGGTTCCGGCAGTGGGTGCGACGGAACGGCAATGCGTACAACTTCAGCGACCTCCGCCGCTCCGCGATCGGCGACCTCCTCGGGTCACGCCCGCCGGCGGAGGTCTCCGCGATGCTCGGGCACAAGAGCGTCGACGTCACCATGTCCGTGTACGACCCGAGGGGCGGCGAGCGCTGATGGCGTCGATCGAGCACACGAAGCCATACCGGGACGACGACGGCAAGCCGCTCCGCGACAAGAAGACCGGACGGCCCCTCGGCGACGGCGAGGTGTACAAGGTCCGCTACCGCAAGCCGAACGGCCGGACGACCGAGAAGCGCGTCACCGGATGGACGGAGGCGAGGCGCTTCGCCGAGTCGGTCGAGACCGACAAGGACCGCGGCGACTTCGTCGACCCGGCCGCCAGGCGCAAGCGGTTCGATGCGTTCGCGTGGGAGTGGTACGCGACGACCACGAAGCTCGCGCCGACGACGCGGCGCGGGTACTGGTCGATGCTGAAGAACCACATCATCCCGTACTTCGGCGCGACGCCGATCGTGTCGATCGACTGGCTCGAGGTCGAGAAGTTCGTCGCCCACGTCCGCGGCAAGGTCGGACCGAAGAAGACGATCGACGTGCTCTCGGTCCTGTCGCTCATCATGAAGGCCGCGATCCGCAGCAACGTCCGCAAGGACAACCCGGCGCTCGAGCACGAGGTGCCCGGCCGCAAGAAGAAGGTCCGCCGGCAGGACATGTTGACCATGGAGCAGATCGAGGCGTTCGTCGAGGCGCTGCCGCTCCACTACCAGCCGCTCGGGTGGACGCTCGTCTTCACCGGCTACCGCCCGGCCGAGGTGTGCGGCGCGAACGTCGGCGACCTCGACTTCCTGCGCCGGCGGATCGAGGTGACCGAGACCGTGCAGCCGGTCCCGAAGTTCGGCGACGAGAACACGCCCGGCGGTGTGGTCCCCTACCAGCTCGTGACGGGCCCGACGAAGACCGAGGCGGGTGACCGGTCGATCCCGCTGCCGGCGTGGCTGTGCGACCTCATCTCCCGCCAGCTGGCGCAGCGCACCGAGCAGCTCGGCCGGGCGCTCCGCCCCGACGAGCCGCTGTTCGTGACGATGCACGGCAACCGCATCAACCGCGACACGCTGCGCGAGTACACGATCCGCCCGGCGCTCATCCGGGCCGGGCTGCCGGCGTCGTTCCGCACGTACGACTTCCGCCACAACCACGCGAGCCTGCTGATCGACCTCGGGGCGAACGTGCTGCAGGTGGCGAAGCGGATGGGCCACATCGACCCGGCGGTGACGTTGCGGGTGTACGGGCACCTGTTCGCCGACGCGCAGGAGCAGCTGACCGACAAGCTCGACGAGCACCGCACCGCGCGGCGTGCCCTGGCGACGGACGATGCCGAGGTGGTCGAGCTCGGTGAGCGTCGGCGGGAGGCGCAGTGACGCTCTGACGGTTCGGCGTCAGCTGCGATCACGGGCCCCGGCGATGCGTTGCCGGGGCCCCTTCGCGCCTCGCAGGTTCAACGCAGAAACAACGCATCAACGCACGGAAAACACGGATTTTCGGGGAACGTCGGGAACCGGCGGGGTCTGGCGGATGACGCGAAACCGCAGGTCGGAAGGGGTGCAGGGCCTCTGACCAGGGCGGGGGAAACCGTACCTTTGAGGGTTCGATTCCCCCCACCTCCACCACCTCGAGGAACGACAACGAGAGGACACGCCGCAGGGCGTGTCCTCGTTCGCGTCAGCGGGCTAGCACCGCCAGGTCGCGCGTCGCGAAGGAGTGGTGCGCCCACTCCTCGCCGATCACGACCTGGAACGCGCCGAGACGGGTCCAGGGATGGACGGCGCACTCGAGCAGCTCCGCGCTCTCGAGGCTCGCGATCGCGGCCTCCACCTGCGCGACGCGATCGCGGCGCACCTCCACCACCTCGTCGAACGCCGGCCTGGCATCCGGGTCGAGCCCCATCGCCGCCGGGTCGGGGATGAAGTGGGGCGCGATGCCGATGGGGTGGAACGGCTGGTCGACGGCGAGCACCAGTCGGCGCACCCAGGCGTCGGTGACCATCACGAGGTGGCGCAGGGTCTCGACGAACGCCCACTCGCCGTTGACCCGCTCGTGCAGCTGGTCGTCGCTGAGCGCGCGAGCGGCCTGCACGGTCGCCTCCCACGTCTCGGTCGTGAGCTGCCACACCCGCAGGAGGCCGTCTGGCGTGTCAGCCAGCACGCCGTGATCGGCGAGCCGTCTCGCCTGCGCCTCCGTCGTCGGCGGATGGACCTCGACGCCGGCGACGTTCAGCGGCGGTGATCCCGGTGGGCGGGCGTGCTCGTCCACCGGCTACATCCCGCGGCCCGAATCGATGCGCTCCACGAGCAGGACCGTACGCCGTCCACACCCGCGGGGCCAGGGCCGACACGATGGCTGCCATGTACGACGAGAAGGCGGAGCAGTTCGAGGCGCATGCGGCCAACAGCATCTACAACGCGCACTACGACCGCCCCGCGGTGCTGTCGATGCTCGGTGACGTCGACGGGCTCGACGTCCTCGATGCCGGCTGCGGGCCCGGGATCTACGCCGAGGAACTGCTCGCTCGCGGCGCGCGGGTGACCGGCTTCGACGCCAGCGCGCCGATGGTCGAGCTGGCACGGCGGCGCCTCGGGACGCGCGCCGACATCCGGCAGGCAACGCTCGGAGACGCGCTGCCGTACGCCGACGGCTCGTTCGACGCCGCCGTGTGCGCGCTCGTGATCCATCACGTCGACGAGCGCGTGGCGGCGTACCGCGAGATCCACCGGGTGCTTCGACCGGGCGCCCGGTTCGTCTTGTCGACGGTGCACCCGGTGAGCGACTGGCTCCGGCTCGGCGGGTCGTACTTCACCAGCGAGGTCGTCGAGGAGGAGTGGCCCCGGTGGGGCATGGTCCGGTACCACCGCCAGCCCCTGACGGAGGTGGTCGACGAGCTCGCCGATGCGGGGTTCGTCGTCGAACGGCTGCTCGAACCGCAGCCGCTCGAGAGCGGCCGGGCCGTCGACGAGGACGACTACGACAAGTTGGTGCGCGAGCCGGGATTCATCGTCTTCCGGCTCCGCAAGTCGCAGGTCGCCTAGGCGGGAACCGTGAGCGTGTCACCTCCCCGTCGTGGCACTTCGCCCAGCCGGGCTAGTGCGCGGCTCGCTCGGACGCGTTCGCCAGCGCCCGCAGGGCCACGACCGCGACGGCGTAGGTGACCAGCGCGACGACGAGCACCGCCCGAAATCCGAACGACATCGCGACGATCGTGGTCAGCGTCGCGCCGACCACGGAGGCGAAGCCGTTCACCGCCCATCCCCATGCCACGTACTCGCGCTCGTGGTCGGTGAGAGCGGCGACGGCGCCGAGGCCCATTGGCATGAACATCCCGAGGCACAGCCCGAGCGGGGCGAGCACGAGGAACGTGACAACCACCCGCACCGCAAGCGCAGCGTCGAGGAGCGCTCCGGTGAGTGCAGGCAGCCCGAACAGGTACACGACCGTGAGCAGCGCGAGCACGACCAGGAGCGCCGCGGCGGTCGTGGCGATCGAGCCGCGCCTGCGCTCGCTCAGCAGCGCGCCAACGCCGGTGAACAGCAGGATCGACGCCAGCGTCACGGTGAGGGAGTAGGTGGGGTAGCCGAGGAACAGCGTGAGCCGTTGGATGAGGGTGATCTCGAAGAACATGAAGCCGAATCCGAGCGACGCGAAGTAGATCGCGGACGTGCCCTTCCGGGGCAGCCGCCTCCAGACGTCGCGCACCGCGAGGAACGGCAGCAGGAGGAACACCGCAGCCAGCGCCACGGCGACGACGAGCAGGAGCAGCAGCACTCGTTCGCCGACGCCGGCCTCGAGGTCGGCGTGCTGGATCGGGTTCGGCAGATCACGAACGACATCGGCGAACGGCACGAAGTGCCAGAAGAACGGGGAGTCGTCGCCGACGTGGTCGATGTCGAACGGCCGGCTCGCGTACCACTCGTCGAGCTCGGCCGCGGGCGTGGTCAGGATCTGGCTCACGACGTCGCCGCCCGTCTCTTCCCCGCCATGGCGGAGGCGAGCGCCGTCGACCTGCTCGAGCTGCGCCTCGAAGCGCGCCACCTCGTCGTCGGTGAACGGGCTGCGCTTCACGAGGATCGTCGAGACGCTGGCGGCACCGAAGTCGGTCGGCGACGTGGCGAGGAGCACGTGCTTCGACGGATCGTCGATCCCGAACTTCCGTAGCGCGACGCGAGTGGTGGAGACGTACCTCGCCGTGCGGTTCGGCTTCGCCTCGTAGTCGACCTCGCCGAACTGCGCGGCGAGGACACCGCCTGCACGCAGTCGAGCAAGGCTCTCCTCGATCGCCTCCGTCGTGTACAGGTAGCTCTCCGAGAGGACGAACGCGCTCGCCGTCGCCGCGTTGGACGCGGCGTAGCTGTCGGGCGCAGGGAACCACACCAGGTCGTAGGTGTCGTTGCTCCGAGCGAGGAACGACCGGCCGTCACCGACGACGTAGTTGACCCGCTCGTCGTCGGCGAGGCGGCCGGCGTAGTCGGCGTAGCGGCCGTTCACGAGGTCGTACGTGACCGGATTGAGCTCGACCGCGTCGATGTTCTGCGCGCCGAAGTAGAGCGACGCGAGCACCTCGTGGCCGCCGGCCGCGCCCACGATCATCACGTCGCCGCCGCGGTCGTTGACCGCGAACGGAAGCGAGCGGATGTCGTTGGAGAAACGGTCGAGCGACGCAGGGTCTCCGTCGTAGGGATAGATGGCGCTGCCCGGGAGTCCGTCGTGGTACAGCAGCACGCGGTCGACCAACTCGAGCGCGTCGACGCGAAAGATCGGGCTCCACGACGAGAACGCAGGATCGCTGCGGCCGAGCTCGGCCTTGAGGTCGTCGACTCGTGGCTCGCCAAGGAGATCGGGCGCCGCGACCAGTCCCAACGTCGCTGCGAACACGAGCACCGCGGCGATCCGCGCCACCGTCGACAGGTGGCGACGGACCGCGAGGACAAGGCCGGTCGCGGCGAGCACCGCGGCCGAAGAGAAGATCGCGTCCGGCGCGCCGCGCCACCCGATGAACGACACGACGATCGCGCAGGCGAGACCGGCACCCACGAGGTCCGCGAAGTAGAGCCGGCCGATGCCTGCGGTGTTCCGGGCGAACAGGGTCGCGATCACGATGCCGATCGCGACGAACGACGCGTACAGCGCGAGGCACAACAGCACCAGCCGGCCGACGTTCGAGTACGACGCCGCGGTTCCGTAGTTCCAGATCTCGCGGGTGGCGATGGGCGTGCGGGCGACCACCACGTAGCCAGCGACGACGCTCACCGCGCCGGCGACGCACGCGACGAGCAGGATCCGGTCGGTGGCGGCCCGCTGCAGGCGCTTCGAGATCGCCACGAGGACACCGCCCGAGCCGATGCCCAGCAGGGCCAGTCCCAGGACGAAGTAGGTGTAGTAGTAGAAGAGCTTGAAGGAGACGACGCGCGTGTAGCTGATCTCGAGCAGCAGGCCCGCCAGGCTCACCAGGAAGATCTCGAGGTGGTAGCCGCGGGTGCGGGCGTGGCGCGGAGCGTGGCGCGGAGTGCGGCGGAGAGACGTCACGGGCGGCGGCATCGTAAGCGACATGCCGAGCGTGGCCGGCAATCGCGTGCGGCAGGTCGGGGTACGTTCGCCTCGTGCCCGCGACCCGCCGATCGGCCCGTCCCACGGTGATGCTCCTGCGCGCGTTGTTCCGGCGGTGTCCGAACTGCGGCGGCGGCCGCCTGTTCCGCCGGTGGTGGACGATGAAGGAGCGCTGCCCCCGCTGCGGGATGCGGTTCGAGCGCGAGGAGGGGTTCTTCCTGGGCGCTTACGTCGTGAACTTCGGGCTGGTGCTGATCCTGCTCGCCGCGTTCATCCTCGTCGGCGTGATCGTCACCCTCCCCGACCCGCCGGTCATGACGTTGACGATCCTCGGCATGGTGGGAAGCGCGGTCGTCGCGATCGGCTTCTATCCGATGAGCAAGACGTTCTGGTCGGCGATCGACCTGATCATGACGCCCCTCGAGCCGCACGAGCTCGACGAGGCTGCCCGCAGCGTCAGCGCCGAGGAAGCGACGCAGCGCTAGGCACGCGCAACACGAGGAGGGCCATGTCGTCGCGCGGTCTGCCTCCTTCGAACGCGAGCACCGCCCGGTCGACAGCCTCGGCGAGTTGCTCTGCGGTCCCGCCGGCCGCACCGGCGAGAGCGGCCTCGAGGAGGTGGGGAGCGAACCGTCCGTCAGGAGCCCGTGCTTCGGTGAAGCCGTCGGTGAAGAACGCCACCGCATCGCCCGGTGCCAACTCGACCTCCACCTCTTCGAGATCGAGCTCCTCGAACAGCCCTATCGCCGAGCCCGGCGTGCCGATCTCCTCCACGTCACCGGAGGCCCGCAGGAGCAGGGGCAGGGGGTGGCCTCCGCACGCGAGCGTCATGTGAGCGCCCGTCGGGAGGGGCTCGATCACCGCGTGGGCGATCGTGCAGAACCGCTCACCGGCGTCGGCGTCGAGGATCGCCTTGTTCAATAGGTGGAGCACCTGCGCCGGGTCGCCCTGATCGATCGCTCCTGCGCGCACCGTGTAGCGGGCGAGTGCCGTCAGCGAGGCCGCGGCCACGCCGCGGCCGCAGACGTCGCCCATCACCACACCCCAGCGGCCGTCGCCGGACGGGAACACGTCGAAGAAGTCGCCGCCGACGTCGATCTCGCCCGCCGAGTGGTACCGCTGCGCGATGTCGAGGCCAGGTATCTCGGGCTCCACCGGAGGGAGCAACGTCTGCTGGAGGGTGCGGGCGACCTCGGTGCGAGCCTCGTGCACCAGCGAGTTCTCGATCGCCACGGCAACGCGCGCCGCGACGTCCTGCACGAACACGAGATCGTCGTCGCGATAGCGACGCTCCTCGCTCGACGAGCCGAGGGCGAGCACGCCGAGCACCCGTCCCGACAGCACGAGCGGCACGACGACCAACGACCGCAGGTCGAGCGCGCGGAGCTGACGTTCGTGCTCCTCGTCGTGCGCCATGCGGCGGATCTCTTCCGGCGTCACGTCGTCGATCACCGTGGCGACGCCAGACGCGACGACCCGCCCGAGCAGGCGCGGCGTCCCGTCGATCCTCGACGCCGCGGCGACGAGCGCCGGCTCCTTCTCGGGGAGTCGATGCGCCGCGCCCGCGAGCCGGAAGCCGCCACCGTCGAGGAGGTGGATCGAGCACACGTCGGCAATCTCGCGAACCGCGAAGCGGGCGAGGCGGGGAAGTGTCTCGTTGTAGTCGAGCGAGGCTGCCAGGACACGGCTCGCCTCGGCGAGGAAGGCCATGCGGTCGATCGCCTCCTCCGCACGAGCCCGAGCCGATCGCTCGGCCTCGTACAACCAGACCCGCTCGAGCGCTAGGACGCACTGCCGACCGAGCGCGACGAGGAAGTCGCGGTCGGACTGGGAGAACACCCGCTCGATCGACCACCCGAGGGCGATCGCGCCGATGACCCGGTCGTCGAGGATCAGCGGGAGCGCGACCGACGTCTGCGACCACGTGGTGACTTCTCGCAGCGCCGGCCACCGCCGGTCGCGCTCGGCGCGGTTCGGGATGACGAGCAGGTCGCGCGACCGTACGGCTTCGGCCAGCGGGACGTCGTCGTCGATGCCGATCGTGCTGTACGAGGCGACGGCGTCGGCCGCGAAACCGGACGACCGGATGAGCTGCAGCTTCAGATCTTCACCCTCGCCGACGGCGATCAGAAGACCTGCCGCGGTGGCTCCGAGACCAGCGGCGCCCTGGGTGAGCACGATGTCGGCCACCCGCTCGATGTCGGTCGCTTCGGCCAGCCGCGCGGTGACGACCTGCAGCCGAGCGAGCCGCTGCGCCGCATCCTCCGCCGCTTCTCGCGCCGCCTTCTCCGCCTCCAGCAGCCGCGCTCGCTCCTGCTCGCCCCGACGCCACTCGGTGACGTCGACCGCAGTCGCGCCCACCCAGGCAACCCGGCCGCGCAGCAGGACCGGGAAGAGGCTGAGGATCCAGTGGCGCTCTTCGGACGGTTTCGATGCCACCTCGGCCGAGACGAGCATCCCCGCAGTCGTCTCGGCGCTGTCGAACCCGTGCTCGATCGCCTCGCGGACGACGCTCGGAGCGGCTCGGAAGACGTCGTCGAGCCGTAGACCCACATGAGCCTCCGGCGTCGAGCCGTTGAGCTCCGCCAGCGTCCGGTTGACCCGCACGAAGCGAAGATCACGATCGAGGAACCCCATGGCGACGGGCACGGCGTCGAGCAACGTCGTGAGGAGTCGATTCGCCTCCTCCGCCTCCGTCCGGCTCTGCTGCGTCACGAGGTCGGGCTCGGCCACCCCGAGCGAACGTTCGACCGCCTCGGCCTCCCCTCCGATCGACACGAGGTTCCCAGCGATCCGCGACGACGCGAACCAGGCGTCGATGCGCCGGCCATCGGGCCCCGTGAGCGGGAAGCGGCCCATCCACGGTTGGCCGACCGCAACGTTCGCCGCCAGCTCGATGGCCGCGGTGCTGTCGCTCGCGGCGACCGTGAGCGCCACCGCGGATCCGCCGATCAACTGGTCGCGCGTGGTTCCGAACAGCTCGGCGGCCGCGTGGTTCACGTACGCCAAGAGGCCATCGCCGTCGATGACCGTGACCGCGAGCGGCAGGTTGTCGAGCACCTCGCGCACGGCGTCGCCGTCGGGAGGCCACGGTCCGACCACGGCCGTCATCGTAGGTCTCGCGCACGTCACGAGTTAGCGCGGATTACCGTCGCCGCCCATGCCCGCCTCCGCACCGGTCGGCGTCACCATGGCGCCGGTGATGACCCTCGGTCTCGACACCGCCCTCGAGCTCGCACGTTCGGCCGACGAGCTCGGGTACTCCTCGTTCTGGACGGCCGAGGTGACGGGCCCGGAGGCGTTCTCGGTGCTGGGCGCCGTAGCCGCGACGACCTCGCTGTCGGTCGGCACCGGCGTGCTCGCCCTCCAGCTCCGCACCCCTCCCCTCCTCGCGATGGCCGCGGCCACGCTCCAGGCGATGGCTCCTGATCGCGACGTGCTCGTCGGCATCGGCATCTCGTCGCCCGTCGTGGCCGGGCGCTGGCACGGCGCGGGGTACGGCGACCGCCCTCTCGCCCAGGTCCGCGAGTTCGTCACCCTGCTCCGCCTCTGCCTGAGCGGCGAGAAGGTCGACTTCGCCGGCGACTTCTACTCGGTGAAGGGGTTCCGACTCGGCGTGCGGCCGCCGGCGACCGGACGGACCCCGAAGGTCATCATCGGTGCCCTCGGCGAGAAGATGCTGAAGCTGTCCGGCGAGATCGCCGACGGCGTGCTCCTCAACTACCTGCCGTCGTCGCACGTGCCGTGGTCGGTCGAGCAGGTGAGGAAGGGCGGCGACGCCCGCATCTACGCGTACGTCCACACCGGCGTGGGCGACCCGGCCGACGGCGACAAGCCGGCTCGCTTCGACCTCTTCTCGTACGCGGTCGTCGATTCGTACGCCCGGAACTTCGAGCTCGCAGGCTACGGAGATGCCGTCGCCGAGGTCCGCGCCCGCCATCAGGCCGGCGATCGCGAGGGCGCGCTCGCTGCCGTGTCCGACGACTGGATCAAGGGGATCGACTTCGTCGGAGACGAAGACGAGGTCAGGTCGTTCTTCCAGTCCTACGTCGACGCCGGGGTCGAGGAGCCGGTGCTGTTCCCGCTGCCGTGGGGACCCGACCGTGCGCAGATGCTCCGTCGAACGCTCGAGGCGGTAGCGCCCGTTTAGTTCGGTGGCGGTGGCGGGAACGCTTCCTCCATGCGCAGGGGACACGTAGTGGAGACCAGGCGGGATCGGATGGCGCTCGCCAACGACGCCGGCATCGGCAAGGTGTCGTTCACGAGCGTGCTCGCAGGCATGCTGTGCGCCTTCGGCGCGTTCGCCGTGCTGGCGGCCATCGCCGGGGCGGTTCTGCGGGCGCTCGGCATCGAGGACGTCAACGACATCTCGGGCGACTGGCGAGACGTCGGCATCGGTGGTGCCGCTGTGCTCGCCGTCGTGATGTTGCTGTCGTACTTCTTCGGCGGCTACGTCGCCGGCCGGATGGCTCGCCGTGCCGGGGCGCTCAACGGCGTCCTCGTGTTCGTGCTCGGCGTGCTGGTGGTGGCCGCGGTCGCAGCCGCGGTCGGCACCCAGGCCGACGCCGAGATGGTGCGCGACAACCTGAGCAGCATCGGCCTGCCGACCACCGCCGACGAGTGGACCGCCATCGGCACCGGCGCCGGCATCGCGGCCCTGGCGGCGATGCTCATCGGTTCGATCTTCGGTGGCGTGACCGGCGAGCGGTGGCACGGGAAGCTCCTCGCCCGGGCGCTCGACCCTTCGGTCGGCCCGGAGATCGACCTCCGCGACCGCGATCGCGACGGCCGGGACGGCACCGACGACCGCACCCGCACCCTCGACGAGGACCGCACGGAGGTGCGCGACCGCACGATGGTCGCTTCGGGCAACCGTCCCGATGGCGCCCACTTCATGGATCGTGATGGCGACGGCCGGACCGGCACCGACGAGATCGGCGACGGATGGGACGGCAGCAACGACACCCGCCGCGTCGAGAGCACCTCGACCACCCTCGACGAGGATCTCAACCGCCAGGCCAAGTAACCGGCCGTAGCCCTCGACACCCCCTCTGACCTGGAGGAAATTCTCCGGATCTCATCCGGAGAATTTCCTCCGAGTCGCGTTCGAGGGAGAGGTGACCTAGAGGTACTTGAGCGGGTCGACGGGGTTGCCGTTGATGCGGACCTCGAAGTGGAGGTGCGGCCCCGTCGAGAACCCTGTCGAGCCGACGTAGCCGACGGTGTCGCCACGGGCGACGGTCTGGCCGTCCTTGACGGCGGCTCGGCTCTGGTGCGCGTACAGCGTGGCGAGCGTGCCGCCGTGGTCGATGATGACGGTCGTGCCGTAGCCACCGCGGTCACCGACGGAGATCACGACGCCGGCGGCGGCGGCCTTGATCGGCGTCCCGGACGCAGACCCGAAGTCGACGCCCGTGTGGGTCCGGACCGTGCCGAGGATCGGATGACGTCGCGGCCCGAAGCCTGACGTCACCGGCCCAGCGACGGGACGCCCGAGCACCCCGCTACCAGCAGCCGGCGCCTTCCCCGTCTGGCGAGCGCGGAGGAAGGCCGCGATCGAGTCGCTCTCCTTCTTCAGCGCAGCGATCTGGGCCTCGAAGCTCTTGACCTTCGATCGCAGCTCGTCGAGGAGCTTCTTCTCCTCGGCTTCCTCGGCCGCGACCTGGCGCCGGATCTCCGACTGCTCCGAACGCGCCGCGACCAGACGTTCCCTCGCGCCGGCGACCTCGGCCCGGCTTGCGGTCACCTGCTCTCGCGAGGCTGTGAGCCCGATCTGCTCCGATTCCAGGCGCAGGCGCAGCTCCCGGTACCGGGCGACGGTCTCCCGCTGCGTCCGCACGCTGGTCTCGAGGAACGAGTCGGTCGACGCGATGTCGCGGAACTTCTCCGACTTCAACAGGGCCGCGGCGGCTTCGAGGTTCGGGTTGCGGATGTAGGCCGCGACGGCCCGGTCGACGAGCTCCCGCTTGGCGCGGTCGAGCCCGGCCTCGGTGTCGGCCAGCTTCGCCGACGCCCGCCGCAGGTCGGCCTCGACCTCGTCGAGCTCCGCGGTCGCGGCCGCGAGCTCGCCTTCGACCTGCACGATCTGCTGGTCGAGTTGGACGAGACGGGCATCGAGGGTCCGCCGCCGAGCGGCGATGCCGTCGAGGCGCTCGAGGACGTCGGCCTCCTCCTCCGACGCGTGCTCGACCTGCTCCTTGAGCGTGCGGAGCCTCGAGTCGATCTCGTCCTTCCGCTCCGTCGCTTCCTTCGTCGACTTCGGCGGAATCGTGGTGGTCGGCGCGGGCGCAGCTGCAGCGACCCCGCTGCCAGCCAACACGGCGACCGCACACAGTGCGGCGAGCCAACCCCGCACAGTCACATTGTCAACAGTAGCAACACCCCGCACGCGGTCGGAACCGCGTGCTCACACATCCAGGAAGCGGCTGACGGCCACGGCCGAACCCACGGCTCCGACCACGGCGCCCATGAAGAGGATGAAGAGCCCGGTGCCGAACACGTCGGAGGACGACACGACGAACTGCTCGATCAGCTGGTTGCCCTCGACGGCGTTCTCGATGACCCCGCGGCCGATCGCCAGCACGATGAACGCGGCCGCGGCGCCCGCGACGCCCTGGATCATGCCTTCCAGCATGAACGGGACCCGGATGAACCAGTTGGTGGCTCCCACCAGCTTCATCACCGCGACCTCGCGGCGGCGGGCGAAGATCGCCATCCGGATCGTGTTGAGGATCAGCAGCGCGGCGGAGAGGAGCAGCACGGCGGCGACGGCGAAGATCAGCCGCTGGAGGAACGTGGTCACCCGGATCAGCGTCTCCACCGTCTCCTTGGCGTAGACGACCTCCTTCACGCCCTCCCGGGACGTGAACTTCTCGCCGATCGTCTCGACCAGCTCCGGCTGGCGAGGGACGACGCGGAACGAGGGCGGCAGGTCTTCCGGTGTCACCGACTCGACCATGTCTGGCGAGTTGGCGAACATCGTCTTGAACTCGTCGTAGGCGGCCTGCTGGTCGACGAACGACACTCGTCGCACCGCGGGATCGCTGTTGAGCTCGGCGAGGATGCCGTCGCGCTGCGTCTCGGCGACGTCGGGGTTGAGGAAGATGTTGAGCTCGACCCCGCCCCGCCACTGCAGCGTGGCCTTCGACACGCCCTGCTTGAGCAGGAGCGCTCCTCCGACGAGCGACAGCGACACCGCGACCGTCAGGATCGCGGCGGTCGTCATCAGCAGGTTCCGTTTGAGGTTGCTGGCGGTCTCCCGCACGACGTAGTCGACCGAGATGGCCATGTCAGTCAGTTTCTCCCCGGCGTAGGACGAGTTGGGCGATGCGGAGGGCGTGGAGACAAGCCGCTCCGAGCAGGACGACGACGGCGATCCCGACGAGCGCGGCCAGAGTGAGCGCTTCGGCTCGGTTCGCAGGCGAACGGCCCCAGTCGGACAGCGCGATCTGCGTGATGCCGGCGACGCTCGCGAACGCGACGACGGCGAGAACCGTGAGCACCAGTTGCCTGCGCCAGAGCGCGCGCGACCGCTGGCCGCTCTCGACCGTCATCAGCTACCGGTGACCGCGTCGCTGATGCCGTAGACGCCGCGCGCCTGGTCGCGCACGACCGTGCCGCGATCGAGCTCGATCACCCGACGGCGCATCGAGTCGACGATGCCTTGGTCGTGGGTCGCCATGCACACGGTGGTGCCGGTGCGGTTGATCCGGTCGAGCAGTCGCATAATGCCGACCGACGTGTTCGGGTCGAGGTTGCCGGTCGGCTCGTCGGCCAGAAGGATCAGCGGTCGGTTGACGAAGGCACGGGCGATCGCGACTCGCTGCTGCTCGCCACCGGAGAGCTCCGACGGCAGGTTGTCGAGCTTCTTCGACAGCCCCACCAGGTCGAGGATCTGGGGCACCTGCGTCTTGATCACGTGCTTCGGCCGGCCGATGACCTCGAGCGCGAACGCGACGTTTTCGTAGACGGTCTTGTTCGGCAGCAGGTTGAAGTTCTGGAAGATCGACCCGATGTTGCGGCGCAGGTAGGGGACCTTCCAGTGGCTCAGTGAGCCGATCTCCTTGCCTGCGACCCAGATCTTGCCGGAATCCGGCTCCTCCTCCTTGGTCATCAGGCGGAGGAACGTCGACTTGCCGGACCCCGAGGGTCCGACGAGGAACACGAACTCGCCCTTCGCGATGTCGACGGAGACATCTCGGAGGGCGACGGTCGATCCCTTGTACGACTTCGTGACGTGTTCGAGTCGGATCATGGAGTGAGGGGGGAAGCAGGGGCGGCGGACCCGAGCGACCGTCCCAAGGGTACCTGTCGTCCCTTTCGAAAGGGAATCATGCCTAATCCGGCGAACCACCGGGAATGCAGACGCCGATGCGCTGGGTGGTCGCTGTCTGCGTGCTGGTCGCGCTGTGGGCACCCACGATCGCCCGGGCCGACGCGTCGATGGAGCGTCAGTTCACCGACGCGGTTCATCGGGAGCGTGCCGCGGCCGGCCGTGCCGCGTACGCCGAGCGAGGCGATCTGGCCGCAGTGGCTCGCCGGCATGCCGAGCGCATGGCTGCGCAGAAGCACCTCCACCACAACCCCCGCCTCGCTGACGAGGTCGAGAACTGGGACGCCGTCGGCGAGAACGTCGGCCGTGGGCCCTCCGTCGAGGAGATCCACCAGGCGTTCATGAACTCGCCGTCGCACCGCGGCGAGATCCTGTCGACGACGTTCACCGAGATCGGCGTCGGCGTCGCGGTGTCCGACGACGGGGAGATCTGGGTCGCGGAGGTGTTCCGCAAGCCGTCGGCTGCGCCCGCACCGGCGCCCGCACCGACCGAGCCGGCACCTCAGCCGCAGCCCGCGCCTGCGCCGGTGCGAGCGGCCCGCACACAACCGGCGCCTCCCCCTCCCCCTCCTCCGATCGACGCACCGGCTCCGTCGACGGCCGCGTCCTCCACGAACTCGACGACGGACCAGCCGGCGGCACCGCCTCACACAACCGACACTCCCGATCTCCTCGCCGCCGTCGCTCCGCCCGCGTCGACGACGTCGTCGGCAGACGCATCGACGCGACCTGCGCGACAGATGCCCGCCTCAGTCGCGCCTTCGTCGCGTAGGTCGGCCGAACCCGAGGTGGGCACGGCCGTGCGGGTGGCGGCGACGCTGCTCGTACTTGTGGTGGCGGGCCTCACGGCGCACGTGGGCCGGGAGACCGGAGGGGTCGATCTGCCTCGCGTCAGCCGGTCTCGGCGGCGGCTCGCCGCCACCGCAGCCACGCTTCCATGAACTCGTCGACGTCGCCGTCGAGCACGCCCTGGACGCTTCCGGTCTCGTGCTCGGTCCGCTCGTCCTTCACCTTCTGGTACGGCGAGAACACGTAACCGCGGATGAACTGGCTGGCCCGCGACACCTGGCCGCGGGGGCCGGCGATCGAGTCGAGCTCGGCCTGGCGCTCCTCCCGCTGACGCTCGGCGAGCTTCGCTGCGAGGACCTGCATCGCCCGTGCCTTGTTCTGCATCTGCGACCGCTCGTTCTGGCACGAGACGACGATTCCCGTCGGGAGGTGCGTGATGCGGACGGCGGAGTCGGTGACGTTCACGTGCTGACCACCCGCGCCGGACGACCGGTAGGTGTCGATGCGGAGGTCCTTCTCGTCGATCGTCACCTCGCCGCTCAGGTCTTCGAGGAACGGCGTGACGGTCATCGAGGCATACGACGTCTGCCGGCGGGCCTGGGAGTCGAACGGCGAGTTCCGGTACAGGCGGTGGACGCCGCGCTCCGACGACAGCAGCCCGTAGGCGTAGCGGCCCTTCACGATGAAGGTGGCCGACAGGAGCCCTGCCTCCTGACCCGGTGAGACCTCGTCGATCTCGACCTCGAACCCCCGACGCTCCGCCCAGCGCAGGTACATGCGCAGGAGCATCTCGGTCCAGTCCTGCGCGTCGGTGCCGCCCTCGCCCGAGTGGAGCTCGCACACCGCGTCGAGCTCGTCGTACTCGCCGGTGAAGAGCGACCGCAGTTCGAGCTGGTCGAACGCGGCGGCGACCTCGGAGATCTCGGCCTCGATCTCCTGCTCGTGGCTCTCGTCGCCTTCTTCGGCTGCGAGCTCGAAGAGCGTCTCCGCGTCGTCGATTCGCTGCGCGAGCCCGTCGAGCACCTTGATGTCGTCGCTCACTCGCCCGAACTCGGTCGTGACCTCCCGCGCGTGCGCCTGGTCGTCCCAGAGGTCGGGCCGCGCCATCTCCGCCTCGAGCTCGATCAGGCGCCCGCGCTTGCCCGCGAGATCGAGGTAGCCCTCGGCCTCGGCGAGGCGCTTTCGGAGCGCGGCGAGATCGTCGGAGAAGTTCCGCATGACGAGCCGGGAAGCCTACGGCTTCCGTTGCACGACGAGGAGCGCCACGTCGTCGTCGTGGCCGCTGCTCAGGAGATCGTCGACGATCCGGTCGGCGAGGCGGTCGGGTTCGTCGCCCGACGCCGCCGCGACGGCGACGACGGCACGCAGCGCATCGAGCCCGTCGTCGATCGATCGCCCGCGGTGCTCCACGAGGCCGTCGGTGAAGAGCACGAGACCCTCGCCCCGGGCGAGGGTGAACGACGACTCGAGGTAGACGCCGGCCGCGGTTCCGAGCGGGGCTCCGGGCCGCAGCTCGACGTACTGCGGCTCGCGTCCGTTGCCGAACCGGAGGGGCGGAAGGTGGCCGGCGCTGGCAACGCGTCCGCCGCCAGCTTGTTGGTCGAGTTGGGCCTGGATGCACGTCGCGAGCACGTCCGCCTGCTGCTCCCACATCCGGTCGACGAACTGGAGGACGGCGCCCGGGCCCAGCCCGGCCATCGTGTACGCGCGCGTGGCGGCGCGGATCTGGCCCATGTACGCGGCGGCCTGCACACCCTTGCCCTGGACGTCGCCCACGGCGATGGCGACGGTGCGGGGGTCGAGCTGCACGATGTCGAAGAAGTCGCCGCCCACCTGGCTGCCTGCCGCTGCGGGCAGGTAGCGGATCGCGTAGTCGAGGTTCTGCAGGACGGGTCGCTCGCGCGGCAGCAGCGTGCGCTGCAGCGTGAGCGCTGCATCTCGTTGCTGCGTGAAGAGGAGCGCGTTGTCGACGGCGACGCCACCGCGCAGCGCGATGTCTTCGAGCAGCGCGACCTCCGCCGCGGTGAAGGGCTGTGCGTCGTGGCGCTGCACGACGAGCGACGCCGCCGCGACCTGCTTCGTGCGCAGGTCGATCCGATGGACCGGTGCGCCAGCGGATGCAGCACCCGCGGAACGCTCGCCCGCCGTAGCGACGACCTCGGTGCGGCCGATGCCGGTCGTCATCTCGACGGCGCTCCACGCTGCGGGGTCGGGGACGACGAGGTCGGCAAGGGTCGTGACCACGTCGTCGACGTCGAGCGACGCGCTGAGGCGCTCCATCGCCTCCGCGAGCACGGCTTGGCGGCGGTTCGCTCGCTCGGCCGCAGCGCGAGCTCCTCGCTCCGCCTCGAGCAGCAGCGCGTTGTCGATCGCCACCGAAGCTTGTGCGGCGATGCCCACCACCGCACGCTCGTGCCGTTCGTCGAAGACACCGACGTCCTCGTGACCGAAGAAGAGCCCGCCGTGGACGTCACCCGTTCGGCTCAGCACGGGCACCGCCAGGTAGCTGCGCACGGGCAGATGACCCTGCGGCATGCCGTTGTACGGCGGGTTGTGCCCGTACACGTCGGCCTTCGTCACGTCGTCGTGGCGGGACGGGCCGGTGCCCGCGAACGTCGGTGCGAAGACCTTGGTGTTGCGCGGCATGCCGAAGGAGAAGTCGTCCATCGTCGCTCCGTGGAGCGTGACGAGCTGATAGTCCTCCCCTGCCTCGTCGACGCGGTTGAAGAAGAACGCACCGAACTGGGCGCCAGTGAGCTCGGTGGTCGCCCTCACCAGCGTCGGGAGGAGGACCTCGAGGTCGAGCGTCGTCGCGAGCTTGATGCCGATCTCGTGGAGCGTCTCGACGAGACGCGTCTGCGCCGCGACGTCGTCTTCGGCCACCCGCTGGTCGGTGACGTCGACCGTCGTGCCGACCCACTCGCGGACGAGGCCACCCTCGCGCACCGGGGCGGCTCGCGCGATGACGTGGCGCGCCTGACCGTCGGGCCCGACGATGGGGTACTCGCAGTGGTAGACGGCGCCGGCCTCGACCGCGCGCCGCCAGGTGTCGCCGACCCGGCGGCGGTGATCGGGATGCACACCCTCGAGCCAGCCCTCGCCAAGCACGTCGCCTGACGATTGACCGGTGACCGAGCGCCACTCGGGCATGTCGGTGATCAGGTTGCCGTGGTGGTCGGCCCGCCAGACGTCGAGCTCGCCGGCCTCGATCAGCGAGCGGTACCGGGCCTCGCGGAGGCGGATCTCCTCGAGCGCGGACGCGTCCTGCCAGCTCGACGGCGAGGCATCGAAGGGGCACGGCGACGGGAGGCGGCCGGCGAGCTGGCGAGAGATCTCGTGCGCGCACCAACGGCGGAACGCAGTCACCTCCGACGGCGCCGGCGACGTGAGGAGGTTCCCGCGCCGCATCTCGTCGTTGAGGTCGTCGAGCAGCTCCGTGAGCCGCATGAGGTGCACCGACGCCTCTGGGGGCATGGCGATCTCGAGGTCGAACGAGGCTTCGCCCCGGTCGAGCGCGTCGCGCGCCTCCGCGCTGCCCGTGTGGGTCGAGAACTGGGCGAGAAGCTGGCGAGCCGCATCCGCGACGTCGAGCGGAAGGACGCCGGCCGCCTGGCGGTCCATCAGGCGGAGCTCGCGCACGACGTCGTCGAGATGGCTGTTGCTGGCGAGCGTGAGCCGGGCAGGCAGCCCGCGCAGCACCACCCGCCGGAGCCCGTCAGGGAGCTCGTCGTCCCGCAGCGGATCGACTGCGGACGCCGCGGGATCGAGCGCGACTGCGTCGGCGTCGCGGAAGAAGGCGGCATCGGCTCCGAACTCGGCCCATACGACCTTCCCCGGGGCAGCGGCTTCGACGCCCCAGCGGTCGGCGAGCTCGGTGATGATGCCGAGGCCACGACCGGTCATCGATGCATCGCCGATCGCGCCGGGCACGGGCAGCGACGTCGACTCGTCATGAACCTCGATGCGGACGGCTCGCTCGGCTTCCGGTCGAGAGGCGAGGACGGTGACGCGGATCGACGAGCGCACGTGGAGCAGCGCGTTCGTGACGAGCTCGCTCACGACGAGAGCGACGTCGCCCGCGTGATCGTCGAGCGACCACGCGCGGAGGGCGTCGTCGACGAACCGCCGCGCGGCTCGGGACGAGGTCGGCTCTGCAGGGAAGCTGCGTGACGTCGACCGCACGCCGTCGGCCGCCGGAGCGCTCACGACGCCGGAACGCCTGTCAGCGCCCGTGGCAGTGCTTGAACTTCTTCCCGCTGCCGCACCAGCAGGGATCGTTGCGCCCGACCCGATCGTGCTCTGCTTTCACGACCGGGGTCTGCGTCAACTCTCCCGCCGAGAGGTTCTGCTCCGCCGTGGCGTGCGCGGCGGCGACCGGAGCGTCCTGCGTCGGCACCGCGCCACCGATCACCTGTGACGGCGCCTGCACCGGATCCTCCGCCGCGGTGAGCTGCGTCTTCGTGAGGTCGGGCTCCTCCGGCTGCTCGACCACGACCTGCACGTGCATCACGTACTTCACGTAGTCGGAGTCGATCGACTCCATCATCCGGCCGAACATCTCGAAGCCGTCGCGCTGCCACTCGACGAGTGGGTCCTTCTGGCCCATCGCGCGCAGGCCGATCGCCTCGTTGAGGTAGTCCATCTCGGAGAGGTGCTCGACCCAGTGCTGATCGATGATCTGGAGCATGACCCGGCGCTCGAGCTCGCGCATCAGCTCCTCGCCGAGCTCCTTCTCGCGCTGCTCGTAGTAGCCGAGCGCCTCGGCGACGAGGCTCTCGCTCAGCGCCTCTCGTGACGACGCCTGCGCGAGCTCGTCGACCGTGAACTGCGTCGGGTAGTAGCCGCGGGCTTCCGTGAGGAGTCCCTCGATGTCCCACTCCTCCGGGTAATCGGAGGTGGCGTAGGTGTCGACGACGGCTTCGAGCGCCTCTTCGATCAGCTCCACCGTCTCGTCGCGAAGGTCTTCGCCGTCGAGGACCTGCCAGCGGCGCTTGTAGATGACCTTGCGCTGCTGGTTGTAGACCTCGTCGTACTTGAGGACGTTCTTCCGGATCTCGGCGTTCTTGGCCTCGACGGTGTTCTGCGCGCGGGCGACCGCCTTGGTGACCATCTTCGACTCGAGGGGCACGTCGTCGGGGAACGCCTTGCCCATGACGAAGTTCATCGCTCCGGTCGCGAACAGGCGCATCAGGTCGTCTTCGAGCGACAGGTAGAAGCGGCTCTCGCCCGGATCGCCCTGGCGCCCCGAGCGACCGCGCAACTGGTTGTCGATGCGGCGGCTCTCGTGACGCTCGGTGCCGAGCACGTACAGCCCGCCGAGCTCCTTGACGGTCTCGCCCTCGGCCTTGCACTCCGCTTCGTACTTCGGAAGGAACCGCTTGTAGAGGGCCTCGCCTTCCTCGCTGTGCGGATCGAGCCCCTGGGCCGCGACCTCTTCTCGAGCCAGGCTCTCGGGGTTGCCGCCGAGGAGGATGTCGACGCCGCGGCCGGCCATGTTCGTGGCCACCGTGACCGCGTGGAGCCGGCCCGCCTGGGCGACGATCACCGCCTCACGAGCGTGCTGCTTCGCGTTGAGCACGGAGTGCGGGATGCCGCGCTTGTCGAGCAGCCGGCTGAGCTTCTCCGACTTCTCGACCGACACCGTGCCGACCAGCACCGGCTGACCGGCCTCGAACCGCTGCTCGATGTCGTCGACGACCGCTCCGAACTTGCCGTCCTCGGTCTTGTAGATGAGGTCGGGCTGGTCGATGCGGATCATCGGCCGGTGCGTCGGGATCGGCACGACCGGGAGGTTGTAGGTGGTTGCGAACTCGCTGGCCTCGGTCTCGGCCGTGCCCGTCATGCCAGCCAACTTCTCGTACATGCGGAAGAAGTTCTGCAGGGTGATCGTCGCCTGCGTGACGTTCTCCTGCTCGATCGGCACCCGCTCCTTGGCCTCGATCGCCTGGTGCAGACCTTCCGACCAGCGCCGGCCTTCGAGGATGCGCCCGGTGAACTCGTCGACGATCTTCACCTTGCGGTCCTGGACGATGTAGTCCTTGTCGCGCTTGTAGAGCTCCTTCGCCCGCAGGGCCTGCGACAGCTGGTGGACGAGGTTCTGCGACGGAAGGTCGTAGAGGTTCTCGATGCCGAGCATCTTCTCGACCTTGGCGATGCCTTCTTCGGTCGGCGCGACGGTGCGCTTCACCTCGTCGACGTCGTAATCGACCTCCGGCTGGAGGCTGCGGACGATGCCGGCGAACTGCACGTACAGCTTCGCCGCCTCGGTGCCGCTCCCGCTGATGATGAGCGGGGTGCGGGCCTCGTCGATGAGGATCGAGTCGACCTCGTCGACGATCGCGTAGACGTGACCTCGCTGGCGCACCTGCTCGCGCGACTTCACGAGGTTGTCGAACAGGTAGTCGAAGCCGAACTCCTGGTTCGTGCCGTACGTGATGTCGCACGCGTACGCGGCCTGCTTCGCGGCCAGGTTGTGCCGGACGTCGGGCGTGACGACACCGACCGTGAGGCCGAGCCAGGTGTAGAGGCGGCCCATCCACTCCGCCTGGAACCTCGCCAGGTAGTCGTTGACGGTCACGAGGTGTGCGCCGCGGCCGCTCAGGCCGTTGAGCACCAGCGGCAACGTGGCGACGAGCGTCTTGCCCTCGCCCGTCTTCATCTCGGCGATCCAGCCGAAGTGCAGCGCAGCGCCGCCCATCAGCTGCACGTCGTAGTGGCGCTGCCCGAGGACGCGCTTCGATGCTTCGCGTGTGACCGCGAAGGACTCGAGCAGGATCTCGTTGAGGGCGTCGGCCTCCGACATGCCGTCGGCCTTCATGCGCTCGATGCGGCTGCGGAACTCGGCGGTCTTCGCCCGCAGCTCGTCGTCGGTGAGCTTCTCGACCTCGGGTTCGAGGGCGTTGATGTCCGGCACGAGCGACCGGAGGGCTCGCTGCTTCTTGCCCTCGCCCGCGCGCAGGATCTTCGAGAGAACACTCACCCGATCGATTCTACCGGGGGGCCTGTTCTGCATAATTGCCGCCCGTGGACTGGCGACGGCGGGCCCCGGTCGTCGTGCTCGGCGCCATGATCGCCGTGTACGTCGTCGTCTTCGGCACGCTGACGTGGCGCCAGCACACCAACTACGGGACGTTCGGGTTCGACATGGGCCTGCACGACCAGGGGATCTGGCTGACGTCCCGCTTCACCGAGCCGTTCGTGACCGTGCGGGGCATGAACTACTACGGCCACCACGTCAACCTGGTCTCGGTCCTGTACGTCCCCCTCTACTGGCTCGGCGCCGGGCCGCGCGTGCTCTACCTCACGCAGACGATGTCGCTCGCGCTCGGCGCGATGCCTCTGTGGCTGATCGCACGGCGCCGCTCGTCGAGGGCGTGGTTGGCTCTCGCCCCGGCGGCGGCGTGGCTCCTGCATCCATCCGTGGAGTGGATCACCTGGTGGCACTGGCACCCGGAGGCGATGGCGATCACTCCGTTGCTGTTCGCCTGGTGGTTCGCGGTCGAGCGGCGATGGCGGTGGTTCGCCGCGATGGTCGTGTTCGCCCTCGCGTGCAAGGAGGACGTGGCGCTCGCGGTGGCGATGCTGGGGATCGTGCTCGCGCTGTGGCGGCCCGTGCGATCGGTGCGGGCCGGCGCCATAACCGCGGCCGGCGCGGTGGTCTGGTTCGGCGTGTGCACCCGCCTGATCATCCCGGCGATCCTCGGCGACACCCCGTTCTACGAGCGCAACCTGTTCCCCGAGTTCGGCGACTCGATGGAGTCGGTCGCCTTCGGCATCGTGACCCAGCCCGGCAAGGTCGCGTCGATGGCCTTCGAGGCCGGCCGCTTGGAGTACTACGCCCAGATGGTGACCCCCTTCGGGATCTCACCGCTCCTCGGCCTCCCGTTGCTGGTCGTTGCCGGGCCGCAGACGCTGGTGAACGTGCTGTCGGCGCTGCCGGGCACCTACGACATCCGGTTCCAGTACTCGTCGATGGTGCTGGTGGGCGTCGCGCTCGCGGCGACCGAAGGACTTGGCCGGATCGCTACGTGGCGGGCGGGCCGGGCCACGCGCCTGCTGACGATCGGCCTGGCCGTGACGACGGCCGCCTCCGCGATCGCGAGCAACGTCGTGTGGTCTCCGTCGCCGCTCGGACGCGGCTACGACACCGGCGTCTGGGCCTCGCGCATCCCTCGCCACGACGTGTTCGACAAGGCGGTCGCACTCGTGCCCGACGACGCGAGCGTCACGGCGACCTACTACATGATCCCCCACCTCACCCACCGCCGCGCCGCGTACGAGTGGCCGAACCCGTGGAAGCTCGTGAACTGGGGCCTGTCGGGTGAAGCCGCGCCCGATCCCTCGAGCGTCGACTACGTCGTGCTCGACACCACCCTCGATCAGGAGCCCGATCTGCTGGCCGAGATCACCGCGCCATCGGGGAATTACGACGTGATCCTCGCCGAGGACTTCGTGGTCGTCGCCTGCAGGCGTGACATCTGTCCCTGACATGTTCCGTGACGGCGGGGCCTCGGGGGCTTACGCTCGCCGGATGGCGCGGGTCGTGGTGTGCGGGGCGGGAACGTGCGGTCTGATCACGGCGATGCTGCTCGCCGACGACGGGCACGAGGTGGTGGTCGTCGAGCGCGACCCCATGGAGCCGCCGGCGCCGGCCGACGCGTGGGAGGTGTGGGAGCGGCGCGGTGTCAACCAGTTCCGGCTGGCGCACTTCCTGATGTCGCGCTTCCGGTACGACCTCGTCCGGGAGCTCCCCCGGCTCATCGACGCCCTCGCCGCGGCTGGCGCTTACGAGTTCAACTTCTTCGGACCGTTCCGAGACGTCATCCCCGACCCCGAGCGATTCGACGTCATCACCGCCCGGCGGCCGGTACTGGAAGCCGTCGTCGCTGAGGTCGCACGACAGACGCCGCGCGTCGAGGTGCGTCGAGGCGTCGGCATCGCGTCGCTCACGACAGGAACGTCGACGAAGCAGGGCATCCCCCACGTAACGGGCGTGGTCACCGAGTCGGGGGAAACCATCGCGGCCGACGTCGTCGTGGCGGCGACGGGTCGAAGGTCGCCGCTGTCGAGGTGGCTGGTCGACGCCGGAGCGAGGGCGCCGTACGAGACCGAGGAGGACTCGGGCTTCGTGTACTACGGCCGCTACATGCGCTCCTCGGACGGAACGCAGGCGATGCACAGCCCGCACCTCGGCGACTACGGGTCGATAGGCCTGCTGGCCCTCCCGGCCGACCACGGCACCGTCGGCGTCGGGATCATCTCGTTCTCGGGCGACGCGGCGCTGCGCACGCTTCGCCACGAGGAACCCTGGCGGCGGGTGTTCTCGGCGCTGCCGGGCGCGGCTCCGCTCGTCGACCTCGAGCCGATGTCCGACATCGTCGCGATGGGGAGCATCGAAGACCGGTACCGCCGGTTCGTCGTCGACGGCGAACCGGTCGCGACCGGGGTGTTCGCGGTCGCCGACGCGTGGGCAGCGACGAACCCGACGCTCGGCCGCGGCATCTCACTCGGCGTCAAGCACGCCATCCTGCTGCGCGACCACCTTCGCGCCGCCGATGGATCGCCGTACGACCAGGCGCTCGCATGGGACGACGTCACCGAGCGGGAGATGACGCCCTGGTACGACACGACGGTCTGGCACGACCGCCACAAGGTGGCGGAGTACATCGCTGCCGCAGGTGCCGGTCCGGCCGTCGACGACGACCGCTGGGTCCGGTTCTGCTCCGTGCAGCGTCTGTTCCAGGGCGACCTCGACCTCGCGCTCCGTTGGGTGGATCGAAGCGCGTTCTTGTCGTCACCGCCGAACGCGCTGCTCGACGATCCGGAGATCCTGGCGAAGATCGAGAACGCGCCGCCTCCGAGCGACCACGACGGACCGACGCGCGAGCAGCTGCTCGAGCTCGCCGCCCGCTAGCTACTTCTTGTCGTCGTCGGTTTCGTTGATGTCGAGAAGCCGCTCGCGCACGGCGTAGATGACCGCCTCCATGCGGGAGTGGAGGTGGAGCTTCTCGAGGATGTTCCGGACGTGGTTCTTGACCGTGTTCTCGGAGATGTACAGCTCGTCCGCGATCTCGCGGTTGCTCATGCCCTTGGCGACCAGCTTGAGGACCTCGAGCTCGCGCGTCGTCAGCGTCGGCGACGGGTACTGGTGCTTCTCGTTGACCCGCTTCTCGAGCGCGACGAACTCCGTGAGCAGCTTCGACGCCATCGACGGGCTGATGAGGGTCTGGCCCTGCACGACCGCGCGGACGGAGTCGGCGACCTCTTCCACGCTGACCTCCTTCAGGAGGTAGCCGGACGCACCGGCCTTGATCGCCTCGAAGAGGTCCTGGTCTTCGTCGGAGACCGTGAGCATCAGGATCTTCGTGGTCGGGACCATGTCGTGGATGGCCCGGGCCGCGTCGATGCCGTTGACGCGCGGCATCCGCACGTCCATGAGGATCACGTCGGGCGCGAACTCCTCGGCCTTGACGATCGCTTCTTCGCCGTCTTCGGCCTCGGCGACCACATCGATGCCTTCTTCGGTGTGGAGGACCACGTTCAGACCGCGCCGGAACAACGGCTGGTCGTCAGCGATCATCACCCGGATGACGCCGTGCTTCTCGCCGTCGGTATCAGCCACCGGTCCCTCCTACCTGCCTGGCCCGGCCCAGTTCGACTGGGCTGGTCGCGAACCCCACCGTGGTGCTCACTCGAAGTGATCACTCCGAAAGAGTCGGCGTTCCTGGGCCTGACATTAGAGGTAGGAGCCCCCCGACCGGGGCATCCTCGGTCTGGTCCGGGCGTTCGACGCCAGGACGGGTCCGGTCGGACTACGTCTCGTCGTCGAGATCGACCGGCGCAGCGGCCGGGGCCGGCGCCATCCTCCGGGGATGAGATCGGCCGACGAGCTTGCCCTTGAGCTTCGTCATCTGGTGCTCGAGCTTGTCGACGACCTGGTCGACGGCGGCGAACGCGTCGGTCGCCGATGCGCGGGCCCGGATGACGTGGCCGTGGCCGATCATCGTCACCTCGCACACCTCACGATCGGTGATGCGCCGGTTCTGCTCTTCGAGGAAGCGGACCTCGGCTCGCTCCATGCCGTCGTAGAAGCGGCCTACTCGGCCGACCTTCTGTTCGACGGTCGCCCGGAGCGTGGGCGAGACCCCGACCTTCCCGTGCCGGATGGCGATGTGCAACGAAGCCTCCTCGAGGACGTCGTGCTGCAAGAGGGGAACAGGGGGTGAAACGGCGACAGCCGAGACCCGAAGGCCCCGGCTGTCGTCGAGAACTGGGATTCGTGCGGCTGACCTGGTCTTTGACCCCACACTCGCCTGCGGAGGGCGTGACGGACCGGACGGCGGCGGCACCGGGGAACCGGCGCCCAACGCCTTCCGGGACGGCCCGCTTCGGCCCTTCTCCGCAACCCCTGACCGCCATTCGGTCGGGGACGGGCAGGACTTACTCCTAAGCCGCACCATGCTCAGCAACCACCGGTTGCCTTACGTGGGTCGTTTCGCCTGCGACTGGCATCGACTTGCAACCACAGACCCGCACGAGGCCCATGGCGCAGTGTAGGCCCGGTTCCTGAGCGACCGACAGGGCCGGACGGCTCTTGTTACCAAGTCGCAACGTGGCTGGCGGAGCCGATCCGGCCGGCAGCCAGAAGCCCTTCGACGATGCCGGAGACGACCTCGGGCTCGTCGGGTGAACGCACCTCGAGGGCGCGCCGGACCCGGGTCAGCTCCGACGACCGCACCCCGTTCGTGTCGGCACGAAGGGCGTCGAGCAGACCGGGGGGAAGTGACACGGTGTCGCCGGGCTCTCCTCGCGTACGCACGTGTTAGGGGTCGGCGGATCGATTCTTCACCTTGAGCGGTGTTCGCCCCGCGGTGACGGCGTTCACCGAAGTTGTGCCGGCGTTGCGAAGAGCAAGCGCCGCAGCCGTGAGCGTCGCCCCCGTCGTGACGACGTCGTCGACCAGGAGCACACTCGACGGCGTCGGGGGCCGACGTGCGTGGAAGACCACGCCGGAGGCGCGGGCGGCGGCCGGCCGGCCGGTCTGCGACACCGCGCCCTCCCGCACGAGCAGCGGCGCGACGGGCAGCCGCAGGTCGCGCGCGATCCGCCGGGCCAGCACCTCGGCCTGGTCGAACCCGCGCGTGCGGCGGCGGGCAGCTGAGGTGGGAGCCCACGTGACGACGACCTCTTGGTTTGCCGCAAGTGATCCCGCCATCTGGTCGTGCACGAGCGCCACCATCCCGGCCGCGAGCCACGAGACGACCGATCGGGCGTTGCGGTACTTCAGGCGGGCGATCAGCTCGCGGCCGACGCCCTCGTAGAGGAGGAGCGCCCGGAAGCCGTCGAGACCCTCGGGCGGCGCGACCGGCGGCGCGGCGCGGAGCGCGCGCCAGCACCCGTCGCACGGCGCAGCGCCCCGCCGGCCGCAGCCGGGACACGCCGACGGCAGGAGGAGATCGAGCACGATCGCACCGTAGGAAGCAGGTGCGACACGAATTCGACCGGGCGGCGCGCCAGCCGCCGATACCCTCGCCCGGTGCTCACGCTTCCGCCGCCGACGGAGATCCGCCGCCGCCTTCCGCGGCTGTCCGTGGGCCTCACCGCGTGCGGCGTCGGGCTCGCCCTGATGGTTCGCTCCGACCTCGGCCTCGGACCGTGGGAGGTCCTCCACCAGGGCATCTCGCAGCGGGTCGGGCTACCGATCGGCTTCGTCGGGATCGTCGTCGGTTTCCTCGTGCTGCTCGGATGGATCCCGATGCGCCAGCGGATGGGCATCGGCACGCTGAGCAACGTCATCTGGATGGGGATCGTCATCGACGGCGTGCTGGCGGCACTGCCAGAGGTCGATGCGATCGCGGTGCGGATCGCGCTGCTCGTCGCGGGCATCGCCCTGTTCGGCGCGGGCAGCGGGCTCTACATCGGCGCCGGGCTCGGTCCGGGGCCACGCGACGGATTGATGACCGGCATCGCCAGCCGCGGGTACTCGCTGCGGCTCGTGCGAACCGCGATCGAGGTGTCGGTTCTCGTCGCGGGATGGCTGCTCGGCGGCACGGTCGGCATCGGCACCGTGCTGTTCGCCTTCACCATCGGCCCCCTCGTGCAGCTGTTCCTTCCGCGCTTCACCGTCCCCCTCCCCCACGCGACGCTGACCGCGCCGGCGGAGTGAACCGCTAGGACGGCTGGACGGCCGCTAGACCGGGAAGAAGCCGCCGCTCGGCGAACGCTGCTCCCGGATGTCGTCGAAGCGGGCGTCGATCATCGGGAGCCAGTCGTCGTGGGTGAGGATGTAGAAGCGCCGGGTCTGCACGGCGTCGACCACCATCTGGGCGACGACCTCGGGCTGGAGCCCGTTCTCGAGGACGCCCTTCAGCGCGCCTGCTCCGAGGTCGATCGACGCCGCCGCCTCTTCGTTCTGCAGCTCGACCGGCCGGTTGCGTGACGACTCGCCGATGCCGGTGTTCACCCAGCCGGGGCACAGGACGCTGACGCCGACCTTCCCGCCGGACATCTGCAGCTCCTTGAAGAGCGTCTCGGAGAGGGTGACGACCGCGTGCTTCGACACGTTGTACGGGCCCATGAACGGCGGCGAGGTGAGGCCGGCCATCGACGCCGTGTTCACCACATGGCCCTCGCCCTGCTCGACGAGCCTCGGGACGAACGCCCGGATCCCGTGGATGACGCCCCAGAGGTTGACCCCGAGCGTCCACTGCCAGTCGCGCTCGGTGAGGGTCCAGCTCAGGCCGCCGGTTGCGACGCCGGCGTTGAGGTGGACGACGTGGAACGTCCCGAACTCGTCGACGGTGCGCGACGCGAGGGCGTCCATCGCCTCGCCCTTCGAGACGTCGGTGGTCACCGCCAGCACCTCGTGGCCCGCCTCGGCCAGCTCCGCGGCGGCCTTCTCGAGCGCGGCCTCGTCGACGTCGGCGAGCACGACCTTCATGCCCTCCCGAGCGAACGCGGTGGCGGTCGCCTTGCCGATGCCGCTCGCCGCGCCGGTGACGACGGCGACCTTCCCCCCGAGCTGCTTCATGTCGGCCCTACCCCTCCTTGAGGCGCTGCTTCAGATCGACGAGCACCGGCACCGGCCCGGGGTCGATGCCTTCCTGATACGCCATGTAGAGCGACACGAAGTCGCCGAAGAGGATCAGATCGAGCAGTTGTGCGAGGTCGCCCTCGCCCTCGGCGTGGACCTCTTCGATCGACGCGACGACCTCGCGCACGACGTCGAAGACGAGGTCGAAGCGTCGGGTGACCTGCGGGTGCTCGGAATCGTGGCGCAAGGCGATGAGCGTCACCAGCTGGCGGGTGACGTCGCCGTGCTGGCCCCACCCGCAGACCTCGTTGTGGCACAGCTCGGGCTGCGCGGCCCAGAACGCCGGCGCCTTGGCGTTCTCGTTGATCTGCGTCTTCCACCGCAGCGAGACCGCGGAGCCCACGGCGCCTCCGCCGTAGATCAGCGGGACCGTGCGCCCGATGCGACGGGCCAGCTGCTCCGCCTCGTTGCCGTCGCGGGTGAGGCGGTCGCGACGCCGCTGGAGCTGGCTCACCGCGAGGTCGATCCACTGCGTGGCACCGGGGAACAGCCCCATCTGCTCGAGCACGACCATCGGCGGGATCGCCATCGCGCCGAGGGCGGCACGGGGCTGAGGGATCGTGCTCGGCACTGGGATGACCGGCACGTTCCACCCCTCTGCGAGACGGGCGAGCTCGCCGCCGGAGGTGACGGCGACGATCTTCGCGCCTTCCATCGCTGCGGCCGTGGCGGCCTCGACAGTCTCCTCCGTGTTGCCGGAGAACGAGATGGCGAACACGAGGGTGTTGTCGCCCACGAAGGCCGGGAGCTCGTAGGACTTCACCGTGATCACGGGCACGGCCATGAACGGACCCGCGGCGGCTTGGAGGATGTCTCCCGCCACGCCGCTGCCGCCCATGCCGAGCACCACCACGTGCTCGATCGACTCCCTCTCGGGGAGCCGGTCGACGCCCTGTGCGGCGCGCGCTGCGTCGCTGATCTGCTCGGGGAGCGACGCCGTGATGTCGAACATGCGGTCGGTGTCGAGCCGCGTTGCCGCCACGTCGGTCACGCCGATTCCTCGAACGTCGGCTTGATGCCTTCCGACTCGGCCTTGGCTGTCAGCCGCTGGTGCTCGTCGTCGCCCACGGTCTCGGCTTCGTCGATGAGCATGATCGGGATGTCGTCCTTGATCGTGTAGCGACGCTTCAGCCGAGGGTTGTACAGCGAGCTCTCGTCCTCGAAGTAGAGCAGCGGGCCCTTGTCTTCGGGGCAGGCGAGGATCTCGAGCAGCTTCGGGTTGAGGGCCATCAGTTGCCTCCAGTGATGAGCGCGCGTACCTCGGCGACGCGGGCGTCGCACTCCTCGCGCGTGGGAGCTTCGAGGTTGAGCCGCAGGAGCGGCTCGGTGTTCGACGGACGGAGGTTGAACCACCAGTTCCCCGAGTCGATCGTCAGCCCGTCGAGGGTGTCGTGCTGCGCATCGGGGTACGCCGCGGCAACGCGCTCCATCACGGCCTTCTGATCGTCCACCTCGGTGTTGATCTCGCCCGAAGCGGCGTAGCGCTCGAACGGCTTGCGCACCTCCGACAACGGCGCGCCAGCCTTCGAGAGCAGCTCGAGGATCACCACGGCGGCGATGAGGCCGGAGTCGGCCCGGTAGTTGTCGAGGAAGTAGTAGTGGCCGGAGTGCTCGCCGCCGAACACGGCGCCGGTCTCGGCCATCTTCTCCTTGATGAACGAGTGACCGACGCGGGTCTTGATCGGGGTGCCGCCGTTCTCGCCGACGATCTCCGGCACCGACTTCGAGCAGATCAGGTTGTAGAGGATCGTCGAACCAGGCTTCTTCTCGAGCATCGCCTTGGCGACCATCGCCGTCGTCGTCGAGCCGGAGATCGGATCGGCCTTCTCGTCGACGAGGAACACGCGATCGGCGTCTCCGTCGAACGCCAGACCGATGTCGGCGCCGGTCTCGGTCACCTTGGCCTGCAGGTCGCGGAGGTTCTCGGGCTGTATCGGGTCGGCCGGGTGGTTCGGGAAGGTGCCGTCGAGCTCGGGATAGAGGATCTCGATGTCGAACGGGAGCTTGGCGAAGACCTCGGGGACGACGAGGCCGCCCATCCCGTTGGCCGTGTCGGCGATCACCTTGAGCGGACGCAGCACGCTCGTGTCGATGAACCCGATGACGTGGTCGGCGTAGGCGCCGAGCATGTCCTGCTGGGCGACCGTGCCGGTGGTCGTGCCAGCCGGCGGCTCGAGGTCGCCTGCGGCGGCCATGGCCTTGATGTCGGCCAGTCCGCTGTCCTGGCCGACCGGCTTGGCGCCCGACAGGCAGAACTTGATGCCGTTGTACTGGGCCGGGTTGTGGCTCGCGGTGAACATCGCGCCCGGCGCGTCGAGCTGGCCCGAGGCGAAGTAGATGAGGTCGGTCGACGTGAGGCCGAGGTCGATGACGTCGACGCCTTGGGCGATCGCACCCTCGGTGAAGGCTGCGGTGAGCTCGACACCCGAAGGACGCATGTCGCGCGCCACGAGGATGCGGGTCGCGCCTTCACGGTCCTTGGCGAAGCGGGCGAAGGCGCCGCCGATCGCCCGAGCCATCTCGGCGTCGAACTGGTCGGGCACCGTCCCGCGTACGTCGTAAGCCTTGAAGATCGAGTCGTAGGAGCCCATGTCGGCCGGGGAGCCTACTTGCGCACGTTCTGTGAGTACTCCTTCGACGTCAGGCCGAAGAAGTACTCACAGAGGCGGTCGTCGCTACCTCAGTAGCGGTACTGCTCGGCCTTGAACGGGCCCTCGATGGGCACGCCGAGGTACTCGGCCTGCTCGTCGGTGAGGCTGGTGAGCTTCACGCCGAGGTGGTCGAGGTGGAGGCGGGCGACCTGCTCGTCGAGGTGCTTCGGCAGGACGTACACCTTGTTCTCGTACGACTCCGCGTTGGTGTAGAGCTCGATCTGCGCGAGCACCTGGTTGGTGAACGAGCACGACATCACGAAGCTCGGGTGACCGGTGGCGCAGCCGAGGTTCAGGAGGCGGCCCTCGGCGAGGACGATCACCGAGTGACCGTCTTCGAAGACCCACTCGTCGACCTGCGGCTTGATCTCCACCTTCTTCACGCCGGGGAGGCGGGCGAGCCCGGCCATGTCGATCTCGTTGTCGAAGTGGCCGATGTTGCCGACGATCGCCTGGTGCTTCATCCGGCTCATGTGCTCGGCGGTGATGATGTCCTTGTTGCCGGTTGCCGTGATGAAGATGTCGGCCGTCTCGACGACGTCGTCGAGGGTGAGGACCTGGTAGCCCTCCATCGCCGCCTGCAGCGCGTTGATCGGATCGATCTCGGTGATGATCACCCGGGCGCCCTGGCCGCGCAGCGACTGCGCGCAGCCCTTGCCGACATCGCCGTAGCCGCAGACGACGGCGACCTTGCCGCCGATCATCACGTCGGTCGCACGGTTGATGCCGTCGATGAGCGAGTGACGGCAGCCGTAGAGGTTGTCGAACTTCGACTTCGTGACCGAGTCGTTCACGTTGAAGGCAGGGAACAGGAGCGTGCCCGCCTCCTGGCGCTGGTACAGGCGGTGGACGCCGGTGGTCGTCTCCTCGGAGACGCCGCGCACCCCCTTGGCGACCTGGCGCCACTTCTCGCTGTCCTCGTTGAGGCTGCGCTGGAGGACGCGGAGGATGACCCCCTCCTCCTCGGAGCCCGCGGTCGTCGGGTCGGGCACCGCGCCGTCACCTTCGAACTGGTGACCCCAGTGGATCAGCAGCGTGGCGTCGCCACCGTCGTCGAGGAGCATGTTCGGGCCCTCGTTGTTGCCCCAGTCGAGCATGCGCTCGGTGCACCACCAGTACTCCTCGAGCGTCTCGCCCTTCCACGCGAAGACCGGAACGCCTTGGAGGTTGTCGGCCGATCCCTTCGGACCGACGACGACCGCAGCCGCGGCGTGGTCTTGGGTCGAGAAGATGTTGCAGGACGCCCAGCGGACCTCGGCGCCGAGCTCGACGAGCGTCTCGATGAGGACCGCGGTCTGGACGGTCATGTGCAGCGAACCGGAGATGCGAGCGCCGGCGAGCGGCTTCGACTCGCCGTACTGGCGGCGAAGCGCCATGAGGCCGGGCATCTCGTGCTCGGCGAGCTCGATCTCCTTGCGGCCGAAGGCGGCGAGGGAGAGGTCGGCGACCTTGAAGTCGCCGTCAGCAAGGACAGGCATGAAGAAGCTCCACGTCTCGAGGGTGTTCGGTTGTCGAGACGGGCTGGGGCCTTCTGGCCCGAGGCGACCCAACGGGTCAGCCCGGCGCCGTCCAGGGTACCGCTTCCGCCGCCCTGCCCCGGCTCCCGACCGCCTACCGCTCCAGAAGCGCAGCTTCTGGTGCCGTGAGCTCGTACAGCCCCGAAGCGGCCCACAGGCGCACCCGCACGAGGTCGCGCATCATGCGGAGCGCGGCGTCGACGACCCGAACCGTCGAGCGCGTCGAGTTCGCGAGAGTGACCGGCGTCTCCGTCAGCGACAGCCGGTAGCGCTCGGCGAGGTGGAACAGCTCGACGTCGAACGCGAACCCGTCGAGGCGCTGCTTCGAGAACAGCACCCGCGCCACGTCGGACCGGAACGCCTTGAGCCCGCACTGGGTGTCGCGGTACTGACCCAGCAGCACCACGGACGTCAGCAGGTTGAACACCCGGCCGGTGACCTCGCGGAGCCGCCGCGCGCGGACGAGCGTCGTCGTGTCGACGTGGCGGCGGCTGCCGACGACGACGTCCCAGCCTTCCTCGACGAGCTGCAGGAGCCCGAGGATCTGGACAGGCGGATAGGTGAGGTCGGCGTCGGTGTAGGCGATGGTTCGGCCCCGCGCCGCCAGGATGCCCGTTCGAACCGCGGCGCCCTTGCCGCGGTTGCGTGGGAGAACGAGGACCTGGTCGGCGCCGGCGGCTCGGGCGGCATCGGCGGTGGCGTCGGACGAACCGTCATCGACCACCACGATCTCGAGGCCGCCATCGACGGCGACCGGTTCGAGCGCCGCTCGCAGCTCGCGCACCGCGACACCCGCTTGCATCCCCTCCTGGTATGCGGGGACCACGACGCTCAGACGGACGTCACCGGGCGCGGCGCCGCGATCGACCCGTTCCTGCTGGGCCGCCCGCACCGTCTGCCGCGCGCTCCGACGGCGGCTCATGAGCGCGAGGTCGGCTGCGGGACATCGTCCGGCAGCGAGATCGGGCGCGCGAACGGGTCGACCCAAGGGTCGTCGGGTTCGGCCTTCGGCTTCTGACGGCGACCGGGGACGCGCACGGCTCCGGCGCGTGCCATGCCGACGGCCAGTGCAACGCCGAGGATGGTGAGCAGCCACGCGACCACGTCGACCGCGGTCCACCCGTAACGCAGGACGACCTCGTCGTCCGTCGGGATCACGACCATGAAGTTGGGGGTGACGCGCCACGGCCCCTCCGCGCCACGCGCCTTCCAGTTCGGGAAGTACGACATCCGCACGAGCACGGGCACACCGGGGCGGTCGACCTTGAAGCGGATGCGGTCGTCCTCGATCTCGACGTCGCTGACGACCGCAGGCCGTACGGACTCGCGCGGCGGCGCCACCGCGCGCGCCTGCTCGGCGCTGTCGACGCGAGGCCAGTCGGCCGGGCCGTCTGCCGCCAGCGGCACGTCCCAGCGCGTCGCGTCCTGGTACCAGTCGACGGCGAGATCGAGCCACTCCTCCTGGCCCTTCGCGCCGGTCTCGACCACTGCGGGACGGTTCTCCAACGGCGCGACCACCGGAGCGTCGGCGACTTCGTAGATCTGCCAGAACCGCTCCTGCGGGGTGCCGCTGAAGTCGACCGACGTCGGCGACGTCGTCGCGAGCAGCCGGAGGTCGCGGTTCGCGGCCGCCTGGGCCTGGGCCTCCGGGCTCGTGACCATGTAGTAGCGGACTCCCATCAGCTGCAGGTGCTGGACGCCCGCGTTGACGTCGAGGCCGCGATACGGCAGGTCGCGCATCGCGCGGCTCGGCGTCTTCGACAGCTCCGACTGGTTGAGGAAGTGGTACGCGACCGACGCCGACGACTCGAAGAAGAGCCCTTCCATCGAGCCGACGCAGCCGTCGGTCCAGTGCGGCAGCAGCATCAGCGCCATCGGCGTGCCGAAGCGATTGAGCTCGGGCTCGTACTCCCACATCGCACGCCCGCACCCGTTGTCGCGGCCGAGGCGGGCCATCGTCTGCACGAGCTCGCGATATTCGGGATACGCGGGCTTGCGTTCGTATCCCGAGTAGTTCCACGTCGCCCACCCGGGCACGAAGTTCGTCTCCGACGTGGTGATCTTCGGCACGGGGATCGCGACGGGGCCCGGAAGCTCGAGCCGTCCACCCGCGAATACCCCGAGGGGCACGCCGACGACGAACAGGATCGCCAGGAGCACGACGATCGGCGCGGCGAGGGCGGGAACGTTCGGGACCAGCGCAGGTTCGCGGCGGAACGGGTCGAAGGCGACGTCGCCGCCCCCGATCTCGTCGGAGCTGATCTCTCCTTCGGGCCCGGGCCCACGGAAGGCACGGATGAGCGCCTCCCCCGCGAGCAGCGCGAGCTCGCCCACTGCGGTCGCCGCGAGCAGGTACGCGCTGAGGTACCAGAACGGAAGGAACCGAGCGTTCCAGATCGCGCCGTCGGGGATCGCGACGAAGCCGATCGCCGTTGCGGCGGCGATGAGCGACAGCGCGGCCGTGGCCGTCCGGCGCCGCGCGATGCCGAGACCCGCGCCGACGATCGCGAGGGGGATCACCAGCTTGAGATGGCGAGTGGCCGCGGCAGGCGCGGCGTCGTCGGTGCGCATCCACGGGAGCAGGTTCTTCACGTACTCCTGCGTGCGTTCCCAACCCATGTCGTTGCTGAGGCCCTCGAGGTGGCGGACCATGAACGGCACGAACCAGAAGGCCGCGATGAGGAACCCGACGAGCCCGATCGTGACGAGCATCCGCCACCTGACGATGTCCGGGCGGCGAAGAAGGAGCAGCACGACCACGGCGAGCACCGCGAAGGCGGCAGGCAACAGATGGGTGAGCGCTGTCAGGGCGAGGAGCACCGCGGCGAGCGCGCGACCCCTCCCCGTCTCGAGCGCGCGGTAGGTGACGCCGATGAACACGACGGCGATCGACAACGAGATGGAGAAGGCGAACTCTCCGGCGAGCGTCGCCGCCGCGTTGCCGCCCCAGATGGTGTGGAAGCGGTCGAAGATGAACGGCACCGCAGACAGCGCCAGCAGCGGCGGGATCGGGAACGGCAACCCGACCAGCCGCCCGAGACCCCAGCACGCGACGGGCAGCGACACCAGGCCCGAGACCGTGACGAGCTTGAACGCCACGCCGTAGGGGAGCACGACGTCGAGCAGCACGATGAGCAGGTTCGGCAGCGGGAAGTAGAAGTGATACGCGGGGAACCCGGCGTACCAGTCAGGTGTCCAGCCGGTGATGCGACCCTTCGGCAGCACGTGGTCGCGCAGGTACGCCGGTCCCCAGACGTGTGCGCCCATGTCGCCACCCGCCGGTGTCGTCTTCGCGATCAGCAGGTGCGGCTGCAGCTGGAGCAGGACGAAGAGCGCGGCGCCGGCGACGGCCACGAAGGTGATGACGGCGGGGAGCGTCGGCCGGCGCATGGGAACTTCCATCTTGGCTGCTCCTCGGACGTTGATCGGGCCGCCCCCGAAGGGACGGCCCGATCGTCGACGTACGTCGGAGGTGTCCGGTGCTACGCCGTCCGGCGGCGCCTCGTGACGAACACGAGCGAGAAGCCGAGCAGCACGAACGAGCCGCCGAGCATCGCCCACTCGACCAGCTCGCTGCCGGTGCGCGGCAACGTCACGCCGAGCACCTCGGCCGGCCGCACGATCACGGCAGGCTCGACGACGGTGATCGTCACCCGATCGGTGGCCTCGACGCGGGCACCCGCGGGATCGACACCGGCGGCGGTCGCGATGTTGGTCGGCTCACTCGCGTTCGCCGGGTTCGAGCAGCGGTAGACCCATGTCTCGCCGGGATCGAGGAGCTGGTCGGCGTCGGTGTCGCCGGAGACGAACGTGACGGGAGAGCACTTGTCGTCCGTGACCGTCACCGTGGCGAGCGCATCTGGTCCGGTCGCCTTCACCTCGTAGGTGTAGGTGACTGGTGCACCGGGATTCGCCGAGGCGACGTCCGACGTCTTGTCGATCGTGATGCCGTTCACGTTGCGGCGGTTGACGAAGGTGATGGTCTCGTCACCGTTGATCACCGTCGACTGCGGGCTCGCGCTCACGAGTGTCCACCCGGGCTGCGCGGCCTGCGTCGCGGTGCAGGCGCTGCCGGTCGGGATCGAGATGATCGTCGGCGCCGACCCCGTGCCGTTCACCGTCGTGACGTTGCCGGCGGCGTCGAAGACGGTGCCGGTGCAGTCGACGGTGTACGGGAAGGTGCCGTTGCCGCCCTCGGTGCGGATCACGACCGTGAGCGAGCCGACGTTGCGCACGTTGGAGAACACGACGTTCTCGTTGGCGCTGTCGACGAGCACGGTCTGCTGCGCCGAGCCGACGACCGTCCAGACGCCCGGCTGGGCGCCCTCGGTGACCGTGCAGGTGGTGCCGGTCGGGATGTCCTGCGGCGTCGCGGCCGACCCCGAGCTCAGGGTCGTCGTGACGGACAACGTCCGGGGATAGCCGCTCACCCCCGGGCAGGCGACGGTGAAGGTGAAGGTGCCGTCGGCGCCGGTCGTCTGCTTCGTGACGGTGATCCGGCCCATGTCACGGGTGTTCGTGAAGCCGACGGACACCGACGCCGCGTTGACCGTCACGTTCTGCGACGCCGCGCTCGTGATCGTCCACACGCTCGGTTGCGCCGTCTCGGTCACGGTGCACGGGGTGCCGGTCGGGATGTCGCTGAGCGTCTCGGCCGAGCCCGAACCGTTGGTCGTGGTGACGGTGAGGTCGACCGGGTAGGTCGCCACGCCGGGGCAGGCAACGACGAACTCGAACGTGCCGTCACCGCCGGTCGCGGTCTTGTTCACCACGATCTTCCCGGTGTCGCGGACGTTGGTGAACGAGACGGACGACGATGCACCGGTCACCGTCACGTTCTGCGACGCGGCGCTCGTGATCGTCCACTTGCCCGGCTGCGCCGTCTCGGTGACGGTGCACTGTGTGCCGGTCGGGATGTCAGCTGCGCCGGTGTTTGCGGATCCGGTGCCGGCGGTCGTGGTGACCGTGACGGTCTTGGGGTAGCCGGGGACGCTCGGGCAGCTGACCACGAACTCGAAGGTGTCGTTGCCGCCGGTGGCCGTCTTGTTGACCGTGATGGCGCCGAGGTCGCGGGTGTTGTTGAAGGTGACGGTCTGGCTCGCGCCGCTCACGACCACCTGCTGCGTCGGCGTGGTGGTGCTCCACGTGCCCGGCTGCGCGGTCTCAGCAACGGTGCACGTCGTGCCCGTCGGGATGTCGGCGGTGCCGGTGTTGGCGGTACCGCTTCCGTTCGCCGTGGTGATCGAGAGCGTCTTCGGGTATCCCGTGACGCCGGAGCACGTCACCGTGAACTCGAACGTGCCGTTCAGCCGGTCGGTGTTCTTCACGACGACGATCTGGCCCATGTTGCGCGTGTTGGTGAACGACACGCTGTTCGACGCTGCGCTCACCGCGACGGTCTGCTGCTGCCCCGCCGGCGACCACCCCGTCTTCGCAGCCTCCGACACGGTGCAGGTGGTTCCGATCGGGATGTCGGCGGTGCCGGTGTCGACCGAGCCGCTGCCGTTCGTGGTCGTCACGTTCAGCGTCTTCGGGTAGCCCGTGATGCCCGCGCACGACACCGTGAACTCGAAGGTTCCGTTGTCGCCGACCGCGGTCTTGTTGATCACGATCTTGCCGAAGTTGCGGGTGTTGGTGAAGGTGACCGTCTTCGGTCCGTCGATCGTCACGGTGCCGTTCGCCGGCGACGTGGACGTGTGCGTCCACTGCGGTGCGGGGCTGTCCTCGGTCACCGTGCACGTGGTGCCGTTGGGGATGTCCTCGATCTGGAAGGACCCCGTACCGCCGCTGGTGACGATGGGCTCGTTCGAGCGATCGAAGGTCGCGCCGCCGGAGCAGTCGACGTCGAAGGTGAACGTGCCGTCGTACGCGCCCGAGTTCTTGACGACCGTGAGGTCGCCGCAGTTGGACACCGTCTCGGCGACAGGAGCGATGAAGTCGCTCATCTCCGCGGTGAAGCTGTCGGACGAGCGGCTCTTCACGAAGACGCTCCCGAAGTTCGTGCACACGCCGGACTTGAAGATGCCGGCGCCCTGCAGGTTGATCGACATCTCGCCGAAGTTGATGCTCGACTTGCCGCCCACCATCACGCGCCCCACCTGACCTTCGGCTGCAGGCGTGGTCGTCGCGTTCAGCTCGAGGCGGTTTCCCCAGCACGGCGGCTGCGCGCCATTCGCGTAACAGGTTCCCGGTGCGGCGGTGATCCACGTGAGGAGGGCCAGCGTGGGCCGAGCGCCGCCCTGGTCGATGTCGAAGGTGATGAGGTGGTCGCCTGCGGTGCGGTTCATCGCCCAGTCGGTTCCGGACGGCGACGCTGCCGGGACCGACGGCTTGGCCGCCTGGTTCAGTTCGAAGTCGATGTTGACGGTGCCCTGGTTGTCGGGGATCCGCTCCCACGCCAGGTAGAGGAAATCGGTGCCGCTGACCTGTTCACGAGCGATCCGCACGTTGAGGAGGTCGGACTTGTTCGGCTGGACACCACCGGCCGTGACCTTGGCGACGGCATCGTCTTCCTTGCCCTTGAGCGAGTCGTCGGTCGATCCGGTCGGCTGGTCGTGCTCGACGCGAACATCGGTGAGGGAGTCCCAGTCCTTGTTGCCCGCGGTGTCGACGGCGAGGTTGCCGTCGTCTCCTTCGAAGGTGCTCGGCGCGAGCGCGGCCTCGGCGCGCGTCAGCGTGAACAGACCTGCGAACAGCACGACAAGTGCTGCGATGAGACTCGACCGCCGCCGCAACGACGTAGACACCAGAACGACCTCCTCGGCTGCGGGGCCGGTTTCGCTCTGGCTCCCTCCGGGCGACGCAGCGACCACTTGCGCCCGGAGATCAGTGCCTCCCCTGAGGGCCCGGAAGCTCCGGGACCTCATCTAGATCATTCGGGAGGCCCGGCGGCTAGTTCACCACGGAGCGTGGTTACTTCAGCAGGTCTTAAGAATCTTTCGTCCCGAAAGGGACGAACCGCGTTGAGGAGATCAGCGACGGACGGTTGCGAGATCGATGACATCACGCAGTTCGACGACCTCGCCGTCTTCGTCGTCCCACCAGCGGGTGTCACAGCGCGAGCAGCTGTGCAGGGTGACACTGCGGCCGCTCAGGTTGACGCCGATCTCCACGATCTGGCGGGCGCGGCAAACGGGGCAGCCCATGGTCGTTCCTCCAGTCTCCGGACCCTCCAACAGATCCAGGCAGAGTCTCGGCACGCATGGGGCGAACCTTTAGTAGCGGCAGCGTCAGCTCGCGGCGAGCGCGATGAGCGTCAGGCCGTTGAACACGACGTGGGTGAAGATCGCGGGGCCCAGGCGACGGTAGCGGTGGGCGAGCCACCCGAGGATGACGCCGAAGACCGCAAGGGCCGGGAACTGCAGCAGCTGGAAGTGGACCGCGCCGAACACCACCGACGTGAACAGGATGCCGCCGGGGACACCGAGCTTCGCGATCGCGGCGGGCTGGAGGAACCCGCGGAAGAACAGCTCCTCGACCACGGGTGCGCCGATGCCGACGAACACCGCGAGCACGAGGAAGCCCCAACCGTTCGCGACGTCGCTGAGCTCCTTCGCGGGATCGTCGAGGCGGTCGAGGTCGCTGCGATCGACGATCGACACCAACTGGAGCACGACGTAGACGAGCCGCACGACGACGATGCTCGACACCAGGCCGCCCACGACTCCGAGGAGCGCGTCGATCGGCCGGACGCGGAGCCCGGTGTCGGCTTTGAGGCTGCCGCCGCGGTTCCGGACCGTCGTCGCGATGACCACCACGTAGACCAGCCACATCCCGATCAGCGAGCCGATCGAGGTGGCGAGGGACGTCTCGCCGAGGTCCGCGCCCGAGACCGCTGCGCCGATCGATGCCCCCACGGTCGCACCGATGATGCCGAGGAAGAGCGCGAGCAGCGGGAGGCCGATGCCCCACCGGACCGGCCGGGAGTCCTCGACAGGAGGGTCGGTGGTCAGACGGCGAGCGGGGGCCGCAGCGGGATGATCGGCGTCCGCCGGTCGTCGAGGGCCCAGCCGACGGGCGGCGTCACCCGGGCGGCATGGCGCTCGCAGAGGTCGTAGCCGTGCGGGTCCGGCTCCTCGTCGAGGTTGTCGACCCAGGCGGTCCGGCTGCCGTAGTGGTAGGTGAGGGTCGCCGATGCGGGAGCGCCACACATCGGGCGTACGCAGAGACGGGGACCATCCATGTCGCGCAAGGTACCCCTCCCGCGCGCGCCACGCGCGGATGGTCCGCGCGGAGCGCGCGCAGTAGGTCGATCGACCTATGACGGGCTCAAGCTTTCGGGCCGGTCTCCCGACAACGCATTCATGCCGAAGACCCGCATCGCAGCCTGGATCGCCGGCGGAGCGCTCCTCTTGACCTCCGGAGTCGCCCTCGCCGAGACGCAACCGGAGGACCCGAAGCTCGACAACGACCCCGCCGAGGTGACCCAGACGGACCTCGAGGAGCAGCAGCCCGTCGAGGCGCAGAAGGTCGAGGCGCAGAAGCTCGCCGACCAACACGCCGTCGAGCAACAGGTCGTCGAGGAAGAAGCTCCTGAAGACGACGACGCGTCCGACAAGGTGAAGGACAACCATGGTGCGGTCGTGTCGCAGGCGGCCAAGAACCACGAGTTCGACGAAGCGTGCGGGAACCACGGTGCGTACGTGTCATCCGTCGCGAAGGGCGGCGATCCGACCGCACCGGCGTGCGCCGAGCCCGCCTCGACCGATGCCGCGCATGACGAGACCGACGGTGGCTCGTCGTCGCGGGCGAAGCACGAGCGTGAGACGAAGGAGCGCCCCGCCAAGCCCTCCGGGGGGAAGGGCAGGAGCGGCAAGTAGCGCTCTTCGGACGGATCTGGAGGCACGCCCATACGTGCCTCCAGATCCGGAGTCGACAAGGTGGGCGGCGGCCGCCACCTCCACCGCGGCCGGCCGCATGTGGGTAGCTCTGGGCCCCCACCTACGATGGTTGCCATCGTGACCACGAGCACCGTTTCATGAGCCGCCAGCCGCAAGACCTCCGCCCCGGACGCCCCGGCGAGCGGCCCGGCGGCCCCGCCGGCGGACCGCCGCGTCCCGGCGGCCCTTCGGGCACCGATCAGAGCTGGCGCTGGCTCCTCATCGTCCTGGGCGGGCTCGTCATCGTCGCCCTGATCCTGTCCCCGTTCTTCAACGACGGCACGAGCGAGGAGCTCACCTACACCGACCTGATCGCCCGGGTCGAAGCAGGCGGTGTCGAATCGGCCGAGGTCGACAACACCACCGGCCGCATCACCGGGAAGCTGGGCGACGGTTCGACGTTCACCACGCCGGGCCCGCGCGAGATGCCCGACGCGGACATCGAGAAGTTCCGGAACCAGAACGTCAAGCTGACGTTCAAGACGCCGACCACGAACCCCTTCCTCGCCTTCCTCCCCTACCTGCTGCTGTTCGGCCTGATCGCGGGCTTCTACCTCTGGATGGCGCGCCGAGCGCAGGGCCAGATGAGCGGCGTCATGTCGATCGGGCGCAGCAAGGCGAAGGTGTACACGACCGAGAAGCCGAAGACGACGTTCGACGACGTCGCCGGCTACAGCGGCGTCAAGCAGGAGATCAAGGAGGTCGTCGACTTCCTCAAGTCGACGTCGAAGTTCAAGGACATCGGCGCCCGCATCCCCAAGGGCGTGCTGCTCGTCGGCCCTCCCGGCACGGGCAAGACGCTGCTGGCCCGCGCCGTCGCGGGTGAGGCCGGGGTGCCGTTCATCTCGGTCACCGGCTCCGACTTCATGGAGATGTTCGTCGGCGTCGGCGCGGCGCGTGTCCGCGACCTCTTCCAGACCGCGAAGAAGCAGTCTCCGGCGATCATCTTCGTCGACGAGATCGACTCGATCGGACGCAAGCGCGGCGCGGGGCTGGGCGGGGGCCACGACGAGCGAGAGCAGACGCTCAACCAGATGCTCTCGGAGATGGACGGCTTCGAGACGACCGAGGGCATCGTGATGATGGCGGCGACGAACCGTCCCGACATCCTCGACCCCGCGCTGCTCCGACCCGGCCGCTTCGATCGCCAGATCGTGGTCCCCCTCCCCGACCTCGAGGAGCGGCTGCCGATCCTCCAGGTGCACTGCAAGGACAAGAAGGTCGCGCCCGACGTCGACCTCCAGCTCGTCGCTCGGGGCACACCCGGCATGAGCGGTGCGGATCTGGCGAACCTCGTGAACGAGGCCGCGCTCCACGCCGTCCGCCGCGGCGCGGATGCGATCGAGATGCACGACTTCGACGCCGCACGCGACCGCGTGATCATGGGACAGCGGCGCGAGTCGATGGCGCTGTCGGACGCCGAGAAGGAGCGCGTCGCCTACCACGAGGGCGGCCACGCCGTGCTGGCCTACGTGCTGGAGCACGCCGACCCCGTCCACAAGGTGACGATCCTCCCGACCGGGATGGCGCTCGGCGTCACCCAGCAGCTCCCGATGGAGGAGCGCCACATCTACCCCCGTGCCTACATCGAGGACTCGTTGTGCGTCCGCATGGGTGGGCGGGCAGCGGAGCTGATCGTCTACAACGACCTGTCGACCGGGGCCAACAACGACCTGGTCGGCAACACCGAGCTCGCCCGCAAGATGGTGCGCGAGTGGGGCATGTCCGAGAAGATCGGCCCGATGGCGTGGGGCTCGCAGGGGATGGTCTTCCTCGGCGAAGACCTCATGCACTCGCGCGACTACTCCGACAACACCCAGCACGAGATCGACGAGGAGGTCGAGCGGATCCTGCGTGAGCAGGAGGCGCGGGCGCTGCAGGTGCTCGCGGAGCACCGTGGGGGTCTCGATGCGGTGGCGGTGGCGTTGCTCGAGAAGGAGACGATCGACGGCGCCGAGGTGAAGAAGCTCGTCGACGACGCCGCCGGGTACGCGGTCAGCGAGGCGAACGTCCCGCAGCTGAGCAACGGCACGAACGGCGCCACCCGCTCACGCCGCTCCCGGAAGACGCACTGAGTCACAACACCCCGGGGGGTTCGGCCTCCGGGGAGGATCCCGGCTCGCGGACCTCGGCCACCGCGGCCCACAGGTCGGTTGCCGTGGGTTCGCCGATGAACGACGCCCGAACGACGCCCTCGGCGTCCGCGACGAGCGTCATAGGGACGACGTCGACGCTGTAGCGCTCGTGGAGGTCTTGGCGGTCCTGGTACGCGACCGCCACGACCTCGACCGACGGACTGTCGAGCACCGACACCTTCGGCACGACCTTGCCGCAGGTCTCGCAGCCGTTCGACGTGAACACGACGACCAGCCACGGCTTGTCGGCACCGGGGAAGTCGGCACGGTCGAGTTGGGGCGGGACCTCCCACCGACGCGGCTGCGTCGGAGGCTGAGGGCGGCGCCGCTCGAGCACGATCGCCACGATCACCGCGACGGCGATGATGGCAGCGGCAACGACGAGGCGTTCCATCAGCGCATCGGGACGCCGGTCGAGAAGGAGATGCCGGCCGTGCCGACGAGGTAGATCGCTCGCTCGACGATGATCTCGCCGCCCGACGCCTCGACCAGCAACGGCAGGTCTTCCCGCTTGATGTGATCGGTGAGCCGCAACGCGCGCCGCCGGCCGGGTCCGAGCTCGAGATCCTGCAGACCTTCGATGGCGAGCGGCTGCCCTGCGGCCAGCGCCGTGAGCGACACCTGCACCGGCGAGGCGCCGGGGTTCACGACGGTGATCCACTCGTCGACGACGTCGGTCGCGCCGCCAGCGGCGAAGAGCCACCGGCTCGCCGCCCGGCGTCCACCGACGATCTCGGAGGTGCCCGAGCGGCCGGACGGGGCGATGGCGACGACCGACCGCTCCGCCACCACCGGCACGTCGTTCAACGAGCGCACCACCGCAGAGTGCCCGACGCCCTTCGGCACCCGCTCCTCGTCGTTCGCCACGACGTCGATGCGGCCTAGCGGCGGGATCGTCAGGTCGAACGGCTCGGCCGCTCCCTCCTCGAGGATCAGCTCGAGCGATGCGACGGCTTCACGACCCGTCGGGTTGTAGATCGAGAAGCGCTCGCCGACGCCGTCGCCGACGTAGCCGTCGGCGAACCACCATTCGCCGCCGGCCGACGGCGCAGCCAGAGCGACGCTGATCCCCTTCGCCTCGCCGCTGCGCAGCTGCAGGCGGTCGACGACGAGCCGACCGCGACGGGTCTGCACCGTCGCTGCGACGCGGTTGCGCCGCCGCACGTGGTCGCCGACGTTCACCGGCACCACGCGGCCGCCTTTCACGACGATCCCTTGGAAGTCGGACGGCACGGCGCGTCCTTCGTCGGTCGAGAACGAGAGGTCGACGATCGCGTCTTCGGGAAAGGGGTTGTAGAGGGCGAGGATCATGGCGTCCTCGCGAGCGGTCGAGCCGTCGGCGACGTACCAGCGCTGGGAACCGAACGACGCGCACGGCGCTGCGCTCGCACCGAGCGGCCCCTGCACGACGCGCTCGACCGCGACCTCACCGCGAGGAACGTCGACGGTTGCCGCGACGTACGGCGCGGCCACGACGTCGCCGAGGCGCACCGACGCACGGCCCGATGCCGGCACGTCGAGCGGCACCGTCGCCGGCTCGCCTTCGGTGCCGACCACCGTGATCGTCGCGGTCACCGCTTCCGACGACGGGTTCACCACGATGACCCCTGCGTCGGCCGCGCCTCCTTGGTTCCCGGTGCCAGCTGCGCAGAACCACGTCGACGACAGAGCTCGCGCGGGGGCTGCAGTCGGCATCAGGTTCGCCATCGCGATCGCGGTGTCGCCCTCGGCCTCCGGACGAGCGACGCGGTCGGCGACGAGCGCGCCGGCGACGACCGCCGCCATCACGATGACCGCGACGAGGCGGCTGCGCGGACTCATGCCACGACCTCCGGGCGCAGCGCGGCACGGCGCCGGCGCACCGCGAGGGCCGCCGCGCGGATCGCCGCGGCCCACAGCGCAGCCTCGACGACGAGGAGCACGATCCTCAGCGGCGGGGTGCGGTAGCGGAGCGTGCCCTGGCCGTCGGCGTCGACGGTGAAACCGTTGGCCCAGTCGAGGGCCTTCGTGTGAGGAGCCCGGCGGCCTTCGACGTCGAGGTGCCACCGCCCGGAGTGACCTTCGGCGATGATCACGTCACCGGCCACCACTGGTCCGGACGAGCGCAGGATCGACGAACCTGGGTCGAGCACCGGCGCCGCGCCGACCGACCGGATCGGCCGCCACGCCGCGTTCTCGAACAGCACCAGGTCGTCGTCGGCCTGGATCAGCCGTAGGTCGACCTGTCCTCGAAGCGCGTCGAGCAGGCCGACCGGCGGTGCGTGACCTGCGCCTCGCGGACCGCCGGGGGCGGCCGACCTCGGCACGGCGATGTAGCGGACGCCCAGCGGACCGAGGAGCGCGCCGACACGTGTCGTCTCGCCTCGCCGGGCGACACCCAGCGCGTCGGAGAGCAGACCGGTCGGGCCCGCATCCGTGCCCGGCCACAGCGACCTCGTGTCCGGCGCACCGTTGCGCGACGCGCCGTAGGCGAGCCCGTCCGCGAGCCTCCACCCGTCGAGCGGGAGCGCGTCCGGCGCTCCGATCCACAGCACCCGGAAGTCGCCCTGCTCGACCTGCTCCGGCATCCACGAGATGAGACCGGCGAAGTCGCGCGAGGGCATGCGCCAGCGCCCGTCGGTGGCCGCCGCCAGCACCGGCAGCGTCGCCACGACGGCGGCCACCGCAGCACCGATCGACGCCAGCTGACGCCAGCCGAAGTGGTAGCCGGGTAGATCCGTCTCGAACGCGGACAGCCCGAGCACGGCGGCGAGCACGATCGCCACGGCAGCCGGCGCCATCAGCACGTCGACCGCAGGAGGATCGACGATCAACCAGCCCCGCCCTGCGAGCCACGCCACGATCCAAACGACGACGGCAACGGCCCAGAAGCGGGTCGCCCACTCGACCCGCCAGTGGCGACCGACGGCCAGCGGGAGGATCGCGGCCACCAGCAGGCCCCAGCCGAGCGGCGCGAGCGGGAGGTGCCCGAGGTGGAGGGCGAGGATCTCACCGAGCCCCGGAGCGTCGGCAGGAGCGACGCCGATGCCGGCGACACCTGACCACGGTGCGCCGGGCATCAGCACCTCGAAGGTCCACGGGAGGAGCAGCACCGCAGCGACGCCCACGGCCGCGGCGCCGAGCGCGGCCGAACGCGTGCCGCTGCGGAAGGGCCCGACGAGCGCGAACCCGGCGAGAAGCCCCGCGACGGCGAGGAGCACCGCGAGGGTGACGGGCGGTGCGATCGCGGCGGAGACGCCCAGCAGGAGGGCGGCCGGCGCGAGCTGCTCGACGAACGTCCCGGGATGTCGAACCGTTGCCGGCGGTGGCGCCACCTCGAGCTCGAAGTCGTCGTTGTCGTCGGGGCGGCCGGCCACGGCGATGGCCGCCACCCGCAGCTCTTCGGTGTCGACCTGATCGAGGGTGCCGGCCTCGGCGCCGAGGAGCGCCTCGACCGCGTCGGCGGGGGTGCGGGGACCTGTGCGCCGACGGCGTCGCCGCTGGGGCTCCACCTCGGCCGGAGCGCCGAATGGCGCGATGCCGCTCGCACGCAGCAGGCGAGCCATCAGCCACGGCATCACCGCGTACGACACGAGCGCCGCCCACCGCCCGCGCGACAGAGCGTCGTACGGGAGCGGGACGGCGGCGTACAACACCGCGCCGGCGAGGCGGGCGCGCCACGATCCGAGCGGCGCCGTGAGGCGGTGCATCCCGATGACGCCGATCGGGAGCATGCCGACGACCAGCACCTTCTGCAGCAGCTGCTCTGACCCGAACGCGAGCAGACCGCCGACCCCAAGCAGGAGGTGCGCCACCGGCGGGGCCGCAGGCGAACCCAGCCCGGAGGGTGTCCATCCGCCCGCGAACAGGCGCAGCGACTCCCACGAATCAGCGATCGGCACGACCTGGCCGACGGAGGGGATCCGACCTCCGAGGAGGTGCCGGCTTCCGCCGATCAGAACCACTGCGAGCGCGAGCCAGACACCGATCGTCAGGCGCACCCCGCCGCGCGTGACGGCGCCTGCGAAGTCGCGTCCGGCGGCGCCGACGCCCAGGGTGCGTTCCTCTGCCGCGACGCCGCCTCGGATGATGCCCAGCACGCGGGCGCCACCACGCGTCTGCAGTCGCCGGATCTCGCGGTCGCGCACGAGACGGATCGATCGCAGCCGCTTCCGCGACGACCGCACGTCGCCGAGCATCCGCAGGTTCCACCACCACGCGTCGAGCGCTCGCCGCACGGTGAGGTCGCGGGTGGCGACCGCCTCGATGATCATGAAGAGGAACGCCTGGGGGAGGACGCGTACGGCCTGCACACGCCCGTAGCCGACCAGCAGCGCCCGGATCCGGTGGCGAAGGGCGAACTGGGCCAGCCGCTCTTCGTCGTTGACGCCGGCGCCGGCGCCGTCGGGAACGGTGACGTCCCGCTGGCCCGACGCCGTGGCTTCGAGGTGGCGCACCACGGCGGCCGGCGCCACGACGACGCGTGCGCCGGCGATCTGTGCCCGCCAGCAGAGGTCGAGATCGTCGCCCAGCATCTGGATCCTGGGGTCGAACCCTTGGAGCGTCGCGAACAGGTCGGCCCGCACCAGCTGGCATCCGCCCGGCGCGACGAACACGTCGCGGACCGCGTCGTGCTGCTCCTGGTCGAGCTCGCCGCGGCCGTACGGGCTGACGTGGCCGCTCTTGTCGCACGCCGCACCGACGCCGAGCAGCAGCCGGGAGTCGTCCCACGCCACGTACTTCGGCGACACGACGCCGGCGTTCGACCGGTAGGCCTCCTCGACCAGCAGGCGCACCGCGTCGGCGGCGAGCGCGACGTCGTCGTGCAGGAAGACGAAGTGGGACGCCCCTTCGACGACGTTCAGGACGTCGTTCGCCGAGGGCCCGAAGCCGTCGTTGACCTCGAGCCGGCGCACGTATGCCGTCGGCAGGATGGCCGCTACCCGGGGCGTGGGGTCGACCTCGCTCGCGGCGTCGAGGACGAGCACCGACAGGTTCGGGTAGTCCTGCTCGGCCAGTGACGCCAGGCTCTCCTCGAGCCACGGACCCGGATCGTGGGTCACCAGCACCGCCACCACCGGAGGCACGCCGGCGGCTCCGCCACCGGCCTCGGGGGCAGGGTCGAAGGGGTCGTCAGCAGAAGCTTGGGGAGGGTGGCCGACGTCGGTCACGGGGCGTAGACGCTAGTTGGGGGTACACCGACGAACGGCGCGTGGCGCGGAGGAGACCGTTCGGACAAGTGCTTGCAACTGTTACTCACTTCGGGTATCGTGGTTAGCAACAGGGCGGGCCGCCGCCGGCCCGAACTCCCGCCACCAGTTTCAGAGGAGCAGAAGATGGATCTCGCCAAGACGCTCAAGGACGCCGCCTACATCACCGTCGGGTTCGGTGTCCTCGCCTTCCAGAAGGCCCAGGTTCGCCGCCGTGAGCTCGAGAAGCAGTTCGAGGAGCAGGCAACCGACCTCCGCACCCAGTTCGCCAAGGTCGCAGACGAGGTCGAAGAGCGCATCGAGCCGCTCGTCGGCGCCGTCGAGACGAGCCTCGACCAGCTCGAGGAGCGTCTCCCCGAGCAGGCCCGTGAGGCGTTCAAGTCGGCTCGCACCGCGGCGAAGGAAGCCGGTGAGGTGCTCCGCACCCGCCTGGCCCAGAACGCCACCGCCAACGGCGCGGCTGCGTAACCCATCACCGCAACATCTGGCCCCTGAGCATCGCTCGCGGGTCTTCAAGACGCCGGCTGCCGTCCCCCCGGGCAGCCGGCGTCTTCGCGCTCCGGGGGTCGTTCAGTCCTGCGAGCGCCAGTACGCGAGGACGTCGCGCAGGGTCTCTTCGAGCGGGATCTGCGGCTCCCATCCGGTGTCGTGGCGCAGCTTGCCGGGATCGCCGCGTAGGACGGGCACGTCCACCGGCCGCAGTTCGACGGTGTCGGTGACCAGCTCGAGGTCGACTCCCGACAGCTCGATCAGCCGTCGCGCCAGATCGCCGATGACGACGTCGTGGCCGCTGGCCACGTTGTAGATGTCGCCGGGTGTGCCCTTCTCGACGAGCAGCCGGTAGGCCCTCACGACGTCGCGCACGTCGGTGAGGTCGCGCCGAGGCGTGGCGTTTCCCATCTGCAGCTGCGTGGCCCCCGAGCGCTCGGCGTCAACGATGCGCTTGGCGAGCGCTGACACGACGAACGTCGGCGACTGGCGCGGGCCGATGTGGTTGAACGGCCTCGCGATCAGCGCAGGGACGCCGAACCCCAGCACGGCCTGGCGGGCGGCGACCTCGGCGGCGATCTTGCTCGCCGCGTACGGCGACATCGGCTCCGTCGGCGTCTCCTCAGTGATCGGGAGGTCTTCCGGCGCCACCCGGCCATAGACCTCCGCCGAGCTGACGACGACGACCTTTGGTGGCGTCGGCAGGCGGCGGGCGGCGTCGAGCACGTTCACCGTGCCGATCACGTTCACGAGGTAGGTGGCCGCGGGGTCGTTCCACGATGCGCCCACGTGGGCCTGACCGGCCAGGTGGTAGATCGCGTCGGGCTGCACCTCTTCGACGGCCGCGCCGATCGCCGCTGCGTCACGCACATCGGCCTCTTCGCCGGTCGGCGTGACGTGGTCGCCTTCGGCCTCGAGGTGCGCGCACAGCCAGGAGCCGACGAAGCCCATTCCACCGGTCACCAGTGCGCGCACGGGGCGAAACCCTACGGTCAGCGGGCGGTCGCCCGGTACACCGCTTCGTGGGCCGCGGCGCACGCGTCCCAGGTGTAGCGGCGGGCGACGGCGAGACCTCGTTCGCGACGGTCGGAATCGGGCCCGCGTTCGAGGCGGGCTCGCAGCGCGTTCGCGAGCGCTTCGACATCGCCTCCGGGAATGGCGACGGCGGCTCCCTCGGCGATCTCGTCCATCACGGAATCGGCCGTGGTGATCGCGGTGGTCCCGCAGGCGAGCGCTTCGAGCACAGGCAGGCCGAATCCCTCCTCCAGCGCCGGATACACCACGGCTTCGGCGTGGCGCATCAACGCGGGCAGCGCCTCCTGCGCGACGTAGCCGGTGCGGATGATCCGATCCTTCGCGGGGCTGGCCGCCAGCGCCCGCTCGAAGGCTTCGTTGCCCCAGCCCGACCCGCCGGCGATGACCAGGGTCACGTCGTCATGCTCTTTCGACCCCGCGAGGCGGTCGAAGGCCTGCACGAGGCCGCTCACGTTCTTGCGGGGCTCGAGCGTGCCGACGAAGGCGAGATACCGCCCACGGACGCCGAGCTCCGACAGGAGGCGCTCGTCGTCACCAGCCGGATCGTCCGGGCGGAAGGTGTCGTGGTCGACGCCGTGCGGGATGACGTGCACCGGCGCCTTCGGTTCGAGCAGCTCCTCCAGCCGCCGTGCGGTGGGCGCGCTGACGCACACGAGCGCGTCGGCCAGCTTCGCCGCGACCTTGATCGCCCGCGAGAAGAACGACACCTTCACCCGCTCGTGGAGCTCCGGACGGTCGAAGAACGTCAGGTCGTGGATCGTCACGACCTTGGGCACCTTCGCGACCTCGGGCATCGTGTAGTGCGGCGCGTGGAGGACGTCGATCCCCCACCGGTCGACGAACCGGGGCGCGGCGATCTGCTCCCATGCCAAGCGGCGCAGCTTCGACGCCGGAACGACCGGGCGGACCTGGGCACGCGGAGCCAGATGCTGCCAGCGCTCGCCGTCGTCCTTCCGGGCCTCGAGCCTCAGCTCGACCTCGTGTCGCGCGTCGAGGGCGCGAACGAGCTCCACGACGTACCGGCCCGCGCCGCGCGGGTCACTCGGGATCGCGCTCACGTCGACACCGACGACGGTCATCGGAGCGACCTCCACACCTCGAGGTGTCGCTTCGCTGCGGTCTCCCACGTCAGATCGGCCGCTCGCAGCAGCCCCGCGGTGACGAGCTCGCTGCGAACGCGCTCGTTCGACGACGCGGCGACCAGCGCGCGACCGATGGCGGCTACGTCGGTGGGATCGACCTCGAGCGACGCGCCCGCGGTGCTGGGTATGGGGCTCGAGACCACCGGCGCGCACTCCCTCATGGCCTCCACGGGTGGAAGGCCGAACCCTTCGACGAGGGGGACGTAGGCAAGGCAGCGGCACCGGCGGTAGAGACCGGCGAGCACCGCGTCGTCGACGTGTCCGGCCAGAACGACACCGTGCGGGATCGACGACGACGGCAACGCGTCTCCCCATCCGGTCGGGCCGACGACGACAAGGGGCCACGGCTCGGCCAGCTCGCTGCGGACGGAGTCGTACGCGGCGAGCAGCCGGGAGAGGTTCTTCCGGGGCTCGACGGTGCTGACGGTGAGGAGGAAGCCTTCCCGAACGCCGAGGCTGTCGAGCAACGCGTCCGTCGCGGCGAGGTCCGCCGGCGGGAGGTGGTCGCCACCCTCTTCGATCACCTCGACGGTGTGTGCCTTGGCGCCTGCTGCGACGAGATGGTCGGCGACTCGTTGTGACGGGACGACCAGCACCCTGGCCTTGCCGACGGCGCGGGCGAGCGCCGCCTCGTGCCAGCGGCGGCCTCGCACGGGATACGCCTCGGGCACCTCGCGCCAGGCGAGGTCGTGCACCAGCACGCTCAGAGGCGACCTCGTCGGGGGGAACGCGAGCGACGTCGCGTGCACCACGTCGCCCGCCGGACCCGGGAGCACCCCGAGGTCCCAGGCGCGGGTGAGCGCGGGCCCCGGCAGCTTCGAGAGCTCGAGCGGGTGCCCGTAGGCCGCCAGGGGGTCGGGGCCGCCACGCGCTCGACTCGCGTGGAGCACGAGGCGGACGCCGCGATCGGCGCCTGCGGCAGCGAGGCCTTGGAGCAGCCCGCGGGCGTAGGTGCCGATCCCTCCGCTGACCGCACGGCGGAGCTGCTCGACGACGAGGACGACCTTCATCGTCACGTCCGCCGTGCGTCCATGGCGTCGCGGTACAGGTCGACCATCGCGCGTGCGCACGTCTCCCACCGGAACGAGGCAGCGTGCGCCTTGCCTCGTGCGACGGTCGCCGCACGCGCGGCATCAGCTGAGCGCAGCGCCGTTCGCAGCGCACCGGCGAGCCCGCCGATGTCTCTGGGCTCGACGAGGAGCGCGGCGTCGCCGAGCACCTCGGGCAACGACCCGGCGGTCGTCGCGACGACCGGGACGCCCGCGGCCATCGCCTCGAGCGGCGGGTAGCCGAAGCCCTCGTAGCGCGACGGCATCGCGAGGACCGCGGCACCGGCGAGCAGATCGCGTCGATCGTCGTCGCCCACCCACCCGATGCGACGTATGCGTCGACGCGCAGGTGACGCGTCGATGGCAGCGACGAGCTCGTCGACCCCCCACCCGTCCGGACCGACGATCGCCAGGCCGACGTCGCCGAGGTCGTCGTCCGTCGACATCGCGTCGAACGCGGCGACGAGGTCGGGAAGTCCCTTGCGCGGTTCCACCGTCCCGAGCGCGAGCACGTACCTCGTCGCGCCGGCCATCCGGCGTCCTCGCTCGGCGTCGCCCGGGATCGTGTTCGGCTCGCCGCCGTCGACACCGCTGTGCACGACCCGCACCCGGTCGGCTGGCACGCCGAGCATCTCCACGACCTCGTCGCCGATCGCCCGCGCCGTCACGTGCACGAGGGCACCACGCTCGACCGCCCGGCGCACGAGCTCCGGATAGCGCAGGCTCGCGGCCTCGACCATCTCCGGGAACCGCATCGCCGTGAGGTCGTAGACGGTCACCACCGCTCCCGCGGACGTCGTCGGCGGGACGACGTAGTTCGTCCCGTGCACGACGTCGAGGTCACCACCGAGCAGACGCTCCGCGGTCGGGCGGGGCTGGGCCTGCCACGCGCGAGACAGCACGCCGGCAGGAAGCGGGCGGCGCACCGCGGGGACCCCGTCCGGCAACACCGCGGCGAGTCGCCGCCACCCCCGCAACGAAAGCGCGAAGGCACGTGGATCGACGTCCGGTTGCATTGCGAGCGCGCGGAGCAGCCCGGCAGTGAACGTGGCAACGCCGGTCGGGCTCCCGAGCAACGGCGTGGCGTCGAGCGCGACGCGCATGGGGCGACGCTAGTGGGTGACGCCTGGCTCGCTTCTCCGGGTTGGTCAGCCGCTGCCGGTAGAGTCGTGACCCTGCCTGGCGCCCCGCGGCGACAGGCCACACACGATGACAGACGTCAGTCTTCCCGCCAGGACGATCACCCCGCGAGGCAGCTTGCTCCGCCGCGCCCGCGACATCGTGAGCTACCGCGAGCTGCTCGTGAACCTCGTCCGCAAGGAGCTCAAGGTCAAGTACAAGTCGAGCATCCTCGGCTTCCTCTGGTCGCTCCTCAACCCGGCGATGCTGCTCGTCGTCTACTACTTCGTCTTCTCGGTCGTGCTCGGCAGCGGCATCCCTAGGTTCCCGATCTACCTCCTTTCCGGGCTGTTGGTCTGGAACGTCTTCAACGTGGGGTTGTTGACCGCCACCGGGTCGATCGTCGGCAACGCAGGCATCGTCAACAAGGTGTGGTTCCCCCGCGAGGTGCTGCCACTGGGTGCGATCGGCGCCGCGCTCGTCCACTTCTTCCTCCAGAGCCTCGTGCTCGTGGGAGCGCTCCTGGTCTTCCGCCACCCCGTCGACTGGCGGTACCTGCCTCTCCTGCCGGTTGCGCTCGGCGGGCTGCTGCTGGTGCTCGCGGGCCTCTCGTTCCTGCTCGCCGCGATCAACGTGTACCTGCGCGACGTCCAGCACCTCGTCGAACTGATCCTCCTCGCATGGTTCTTCGCGAGCCCGATCGTCTACAGCTACGACCTCATCGCCGGGAAGCTCGGCGGCGCGGCCGCGCTCTACCTGATCAATCCCGTCACCGGCGTGGTCATGGTGTTCCAGCGCGCGATCTACGGGTCGCTCACCGACGTCGTCCACAACTTCCCGATGTGGTGGTACCTGCGGAACCTCGCGTACGTGTACGTGCTCGGCGTGATCATCCTCCTCATCGGGATGACGGTGTTCCGCCGCCTCGAGGGCAACTTCACCGAGGAGCTGTAGCCGACGCATGGCTGCCGCCGTCGAGATCGATCACGTCTCGAAGAGCTTCCGGCTCTATCGCGAGAAGTACTCGTCGTTGAAGGAGCGCCTGATCCACCTCGGTCGCGTGCCGTACGAGGACTTCAAGGCCCTCGACGACGTGACGCTGCGCATCGAGGCCGGCCAGACGATGGGCCTCCTCGGCCACAACGGGTCGGGGAAGTCGACCCTGCTGAAGTGCATCGCGGGCATCCTCCAGCCGACGAGCGGGTCGGTGACCACGGTCGGGCGGCTCGCCGCGCTGCTGGAGCTCGGCGCCGGGTTCCACCCCGATCTCACCGGGCGGGAGAACGTCTACATGAACGCGTCGATCCTCGGGATGCGGCGCAACGACGTCGACCGGATCTTCGACGACATCGTCGGCTTCGCAGGTCTCGAGCAGTTCATCGACACGCCGGTGAAGCACTACTCGTCGGGCATGTACATCCGCCTCGGGTTCTCCGTCGCGATCAATGTCGACCCCGAGATCCTCCTCGTCGACGAGGTGCTGGCAGTCGGCGACGAGGCGTTCCAGCGCAAGTGCATCGACAAGGTCAAGACGTTCCAAGCCGAGGGACGCACGATCATCATCGTCACCCACGCGGTCGAGCAGGTCCGCCAGCTGTGCGACAACGCCGCAGCCCTCGACCACGGCAGGGTCGTCGTCGCGGGCGACCCGAACGACGTGATCCGCGAGTTCCGGGAGCGGTTGATGGCCGGCGTCTCGTCCGACGCCGACATCGGCGTCGAAATGGCCCGGTCGGAGCTGTCGCCCGAGTGGGGGAAGGTCAAGATCGACGAGGTCGAGGTCGTGTACCCGGATGCATCCCGCCACAACGTGATGCCCGGCGAGGAGCTGTGCTTCGACGTGCACCTGTCGTCGAAGCAGCGCATCGACGACATCGTCCTCGGCATCGTGATCTACGGGCCGATGGGCCAGATGGTGCACGGCACCAACTCCCGCTTGAAGGGCACCGACGTCGGGCCGATCAACGGCTCGCGCACCGTGCGCGTGCGCCTTCGTGACATCCCGCTCCTCGACGGCACGTACGCGTTCACGATCGGCGCGCACACGGTCGGCGGGCTCGTCTACGACCACTGGGAGCAGAAGCGGCGCTTCGAGGTCGCAGCCGGCGGCAGGGACGAGGGCCTCGTCGCCCTCCCGATGCAGATCGAGGTGAAGGAGTGAAGCAGCGACTCGTGGCCTTCTTCCGCCACCATCTCGAGGAGATCGTGACGCCGCGGTTCGACGAGCTCACCCGCCAGATCGAGGAGGTGCGACAGGCGACGGTGGAGATCCGCCGCATCGTCACCGACGACCTCGACGCGTCGAACGAAGCCGCCGCCTCGCTGGGCCGCGCCGTCGCGAGGCTGCAGGCGTCGGTCGACGAGCTGCAGGCGGGCAACGCTCCGACGTCTCGCTGAGCGTGCTGGTCCTCGACATCCAGGGGACGCAGAGCCTCGACCATCGCGACCGTGGCGTCGCGGGCTACATCCGCGAGACGGCGCTCGCGCTCGAACGGCTGCATCCCGACGCGGTCGCCGCGTACTCGCTGAACCCCGACCTCCCCCTGCCGGGCGGCGTGGAGCCGCTCGTCGCGAGCGGGAAGCTGCGCTTCAGCGACGAGATCCCGTGGGCCGACGTCGAGACGCTGCACGTGATGTCGCCGTACGAGCTGTCGGTGCCCTTGCGACGGCTCGTTCCGGCCCCGTTCACCGGCCGGCTCGTGGTGACGCTCTTCGACCTGATCTCGGAGGTGCTGGCGGACCGGTACCTGGAAGATCCCGGGCTGCGGCGTCGCTATCGCGCTCGCCACGAGTTGGTCCGCCAGGCCGACCTCGTGCTCGCCATCTCGGAGGCCGCGAAGAGGGATGCAGGGGAGATCCTCGGCATCGACCGCGCACGGGTGGAGGTCGTGCCGCTCGCCCCGTCGGCCCGCTTCGTCCCTTCGACCGACGGCGGCCGGGAGCGGTTCGTCCTCTACACCGGAGGGACGGACCACCGGAAGAACGTCGAGCGGCTCCTCGAGGCGTGGGGGCGTCTGCCGGCGCGGGTACGGGACGACCACGACCTGGTGATCGCGTGCAGCGTGAAGCCGCTCGAGAAGAACCACTACGAGGTGATGGCCGAACGGCTCGGGTTCCGGAACCGTCTGCGGGTGACGGGGTGGGTTCCGGACGACGAGATGCTTCGCCTCACCCAGCGGGCGACCCTCGCGATCTATCCCCCGCTCTACGAGGGCTACGGCCTGCCGGTGGCCGAGGCGCTGGCATGCGACACGCCGGCGATCGCGTCGAACACGTCGTCGTTGCCCGAACTGCTTCCGACCGAGGCGTTGTTCGACCCGTACGACGTCGACGACATGGCCACAGCGATCGAACGTGCCCTCACCGATCGCACCCACCGCGCCAGGCTCGAGAAGGTCGCGCGCGAGGCGCCCCGCCGGACGTACGACCACGTCGCCCGAGAAACCGTCGCGCACCTCCGCTCCCCGTCGAGCCGGTCTGAGAGCGGCAGACGGGGCAGACGGGGCAGACGGCGGCTCGCGTTCGTGACTCCCCTCCCGCCGATCCCGGGCGGCGTGAGCGACTACAGCGCACGTCTGCTCGAGGAACTGCACCGCGCCCACGGCGAGGACGTCACGATCGACGTGTTCGTGGACGGGCCGCCCCACGAGCGGGCGGCCATGCGCACGTCGCTCACGGCGGCACCCGCCGGTCTCACCGCGCGGCCCCTCGCGTCGTTCGACCGGGTCGAATCGATCGAAGGTGGATACGACCGGGTCGTCGTGTCGCTCGGCAACAGCGAGTTCCACACGGGCGGGCTCGCGCTGCTCGCCCGGCGCGAAGGCGTGACCGTGCTCGCCCACGACGTGCGCCTGACCAACCTCCACCGGTTCGCGCAGTGGCAGCATCCGGAGGCCGTCGGCGCCTCCTTCCACCGCGCCCTCCACGGGATGTACGACGGGCTGCCCGAGGCGCTCGGAGCGGACGGGCAGCTGTCGACCGCCGACGCTGACCGGTGGGGAGTGCTGATGGCTCGTGCGCCCATCGCGAACAGCGGGCGGTACCTCGTCACGTCGACGTTCGCTCTCGAGCTCGCTCGCCTCGACGCACGACCCGCCGACCGGCACAAGCTCGCGGTCCTGCCGTTCAGCGTCGGCGCGGTGCCGGTGCAGAACCCGACGCCCGCGGAACAGCGCCCGGGTCCGGCCCTCGTCGCTTCGTTCGGTGTCGTCAACGAGCTGAAGTCCGGCCAGGTCGTCGTCGATGCGTTCGCCCGGATCCGCACGCAGGTGCCCGACGCCCGCCTCGTGTTCGTCGGCCCGGTCGGCGAGGACGACGCACACCGGCTGCGCTCGACGGGCGAGGGGATCGAGCTCACGGGCGCGGTCGACGACGACGAGTACCGGCGATGGCTCGATCGGGCGTGGGTGGCGATCCAGCTTCGCATGTCGACGAACGGCGAGTCGTCGGGCGCCATCGGTGACTGCCTCACCGCTGGCGTGCCGACGGTGGCGACGGCCATCGGCGCGAACCGCGACCTGCCCGACGATGCGGTCGTGAAGGTCCCCACAGGCGCGACGGCCGCCGTGCTGGCGGACGTGGTCATCGAGGTGCTCGGTTCGTCCGAGCGGCGGAAGCAGCTGGGCGCCGGCGCCCGCGCCTACGCCGCGACCCACTCCTTCGAGCGGGCCGCTCGAGCCCTCTACGACGAGCTGTTCGGCTCGTCCGTTTGACCGCCGGCGTCCGCCAGCTCGATCGCCTCGATCGTCGCCTGGTGGAGCCGGTTCACGTGCTGGATCACCCAGTCGAACATCCAGGCCAGGAGCTTGAGCTGGACGCGCTTCACGGACGCGTACGCCGGGTTGTTCGACCGGATGATCGGCCGCTCGAGCGGTGGCAGCGACCGCAGCGGCTTCGTCGACAGCGACACGCGACCCGGGCCATGGCCGGCCTCGAGCGGCGTCCGCACCTCGACCGCTCGCCGCTTCACGAGCTCCTCGATGGCGGACGCGGAAAGGCCTCCGTCAGGTGCGCCGGTCGCCACCGAGGGCAGCGGGCGCGCGAACGCTTCGAGGATCCGCTCCGGGGTCGGCGGAAGGATGTCCGGGTCGACCGTCACCTTCGACGCGTCGACGCCCGAGGACACCAGCGCCTCTCGCTCACCCTCGCTCGCGACCGTCACGGAGGCAGCGCGGCCCAACACGAGCGAAACCCAGCGGGGCGCCACGGTCGAAGGCACCCGGTCGAGCACGACGTCGACGGTCGGCACGCGCCGGATCGCACCGGCGAGCGCCACACGTCCGGGCAGCAACCGCGGCGACTCGGCCGACACCGCGAGTGCTCCGGCGTCCAACCGCAGGATCATCCGATCGCGGCCGCTGACGAGCGACGCCAGGCGAGCGGCACCGCGTGGCGAACCGGGGTCCGCGTGGTGATGCGCGGCCGATGGGCGAGGCGAGACGACCACGACGTCGTGGCCCTCCGACACCAAGCGCCGAACAAGGGCGAACACCGCAGCCGCTTCGGTACCACCCATCGTCGGATACGGGCCCGCAACGAGGATCCGCTCGGTCATCCGATCAGCTCCCCGAGGCCCTCTTCCATCCGGTCGAGCACAGCCGGCCAGGCGTACTCCCGGACGACGTACTCACAGCCCTGGCGGGCGAGACCGTCGAGCAGCGTCGGGTCGGCAGCGACCAGAGAGATCGCCTGCACGAGCTCCTCCGGATCTTCGTAGACGATTCCGGCGCCGGAACGGCGGCAGTGCCAAGCGACGACGTCACTCCCGGCGTTCGCGATCACGCCCGTTCCGGCCAGCCACGATTCCATGATCGTGCGGGAGAAGCTCTCGTTCCGGCTCGGCTGCACGTACGCCGCGGCAGCGGCGAAGGCAGAGGCGAGCTCGGCGTCGTCGAGGAACCCGAGGTCGTGGACACGGTCGGCCACGAGAGGCGACGGCTCGACCGGCCCGACCCCGCTCGTCACCAGGTCGATGTCGGCGCCATGCACCAGCACCGCCTTCGTGAAGGCTCCGAGCAGTTGCGGCCAGCCCTTCCCCTCCTCGCGGCGCCCGGCGTAGACGACGAACGGGCGGTCGCCGAGGCCGTGGCGCGAGCGGAACCCCACCGGGTCGTACGACGATGGCTGATGGACGCCGGCGCCCGTCGTGCGGTGCGGCGCGAGGCCGGCGGAACCCACGAGGCGATGCCCGAGCTCGTGCTCCGGCTCCGACAGGAACCACAGCTGCGCGACCTCCGACAGCATCGGCCGGAACAGGTCGAGGTACGCGTAGTACTCGTCGTGCAGACAGGGCACGACCACCGTCTTCTCCGGAGCGACCTGCCAGCACGTGGCCGTCGTCCAGAACAGGTACGGCGACAGGACGATCGCGTCGTACCGCTCCGCGTTGACGACGAGGTGGTGGAAGAGGTCGGGCACCCGCACGTTCCCGTGCAGCCACACGTCCTGCTCGTCGCGGTCGATCCGCAACCCCAACTGGATCCGCTGCTCGTAGAGGTGGCGATTGTCCCGGTCGCCGTCCTGCACCGTCTCGAACCGGTGGAGCGTGACCGGGCCGTCCTGCGACAGACCCGCCGCGTACTCGTTCGTCCAGCTGTAGTGGCTGCGGGCGCACGTTGTGAGCACGTCGACGTCCCAGCCACGGGCCGCGAGGCCGTGCGCCATCTCGCGCAAGACGGCTTCCGACCCGCCGATGACGTCGTCGCCGTAGCGGGTGGGGACGATCGCAACCCGGCCCTCAGCCATCGGCGATGCCCGTCCGGATGTGCTCGAGCATCTGGCGGGCGACGACATCGAGGTCGTAATCCTTGCGGCGCTCGTGGCCGGCTTCGACGAGCTCCTTGCGCAGCGCCTCGTCGGTCATCACCCGGTGCACGGCTGTCGCCATCACGACCGGATCCTTGTCATCGACGAGCACCCCGGCGTCGCCGATCGTCTCAGGTAGAGCGCTCGACGCGTACGCCACGACCGGAAGCGAGAACGTCATCGCCTCGAGCGCAGGCACTCCGAACCCCTCGTGCTCCGACGCCGAGACGTACACGTCGGCCGAGCGCCAGTGGGCGAGGATCTCGTCGAACGGGATGCTGTCGGTCATCTCGACCGACGGACCGACGCCGAGCTCGTCGGCAAGGAGCTCGAGCGACCGGTAGTACACGTTCGACGTGCGGCCGCCGACGAGGGTCAAACGAGCGTTCGGGTCGTAGATCTCCTTGTACGCCGCGAACGCGGCGATCACGTCGTGCTGGCACTTGTTCGGCGCGACGCGCCCGACGAAGATCCAGCGGGCACCGCCGGACGCCTCGTTCTCGCGACGCACCCGTGCGAGCACCCGTGCGTTGCCGGGAGCGTCGTACTCCGACCAGTCGACGAGCACCGGGACTGCGGATGTGGGCGAGTACCCCGCCTCGTCGAGCAGCTCGCGACTGAACTCGGAGTTCGCCATAGCGAACCTCGCCCGCGGTGCGAGCCGGCGCATGTCGTTCAGCGCACGGCGGAGGTTCTCGGCGGCCCCCGGCTCCCACCGCTCGAAGAACTCCGGCGGCGTGATGTTGTGGAAGTAGACGGCGTACGGCAGGCCCAGATCGAGCACGTAGCCGGTCATGTCGCTGCCGGTCGACAGCTGGAAGAGGATCCAGGCGCGCCCGCCGTCGCCGTCGCGCGAGACGTCGAAGGACGAACGGGGACGCCCGAGTTTCCGCACGGCAGCCTGGGCCTCGTCGTAGAAGATCTCGCTGACGAAGCCGGCGTCGCGGAGGATCCGCTGCGTGTGGCGGACGTGCGACCCGATCGCGTCGCCAGCGGCGAAGTTCGGGACGAACTGGTGGACGGTTCGGCTCACGCGGCGAGACCCGTCACTTGCCCTCGAGGCGGGCGACACGATCACGCAGGTCCGCCACCTCGGCCTCGAGCTCGTCGATGCGTGAGGCGACGGTGACGCCGAAGCGGGCGGTGGCCTGACCGAACGCGGTGACCTGGGCCGCGAGGAACCGCAGGTACCAGATCATCAACTTCTTCAGGACCCGCTTGACGAGGCTGACGCCGGGAACTCTGGACGCGGTGGGCACCTGGAGGTCGACATTGGCCTGCCGCTCCAGCAGGAGCGCGGCGTGACGGATGTCGCCGGGCTCGACGGTGGTTGCGCCGAGCTTGGCGGCGGCGTTGCGGATGCGCGCGATGCGGGCGGCGGGGAAATCGGGAGCAGCCGCTCGTTCTTGCGCTGCTCGTGCGATCTCGCCGGCCAACTCGGCGCGCGGCACAGGCTGCGCAGTGGCGGGCATGACGCGTCGAATCTAGTGGCCGGAGCCGTAACCTGACCGACTGCATGCCCCGCCCCGGAACGCTCTCGCGCGCCGCGACCGCCCTCGCCGTCGCGGCCTCGCTGCTCCTTGCCTCCGCCGTGTCGTCGGCCGCCGAACCCTCGCCGAAACCGAGTGTTCCGGACCCCGACGGCAGCGGACGGATCCTCGTCACCTTCCAGAGGAGCGTGAAGGCCGATCAGGTACGGAACGCGCACGCTGCCGCCAAGGGCCGTTCGATCCGGCGCATCGCCGCGCTCCGCACCGAGGTCGTCGAGGTCGACGACGTCGCGGCGGCGCTGTCGGCGTACGGCGCGCGATCTGACGTGGAGTGGGTCGGCCGCGATGGCGTCGTCGAGGCCTTCACCCACGTTCTCGACAACCAGTTCGCGCCGAAGCAGTGGAACCTCCAGGACCTGAGCCCGAACAACCCCGGCACGCTCAACTGGCATCCTGTCTACGACCCGACCTTCGGCAGCGGCGTCACCGTGGCCGTCGTCGACACCGGCGTCGGCCGCACGGCGATCCCCCCGTACGACGGCTTCCGCCATCCGGTCTCCGGTTACGACTTCGTCAGCCGTGACCCGTTCCCCGACGACGAGAACGGTCACGGCACGCACATCGCCGGAACGATCGCCCAGCAGACCGGGAACCCCGAGACGACGGAGCCCGCGACCCGCTGGAGCGTCGCCGGGGTCGCGCCGGACGCACGCATCCTCGCGGTCCGGGTCCTCGACCGGGAGGGACGCGGATCGGTCTCCGCGACCGCGGAGGGCATCGTCTACGCAGCGAACGAGGGCGCGAAGGTGATCAACCTGTCGCTCGGTGGCGACTTCGCGAAGCCGCTGTGCGACGCGGTGAACTACGCCACCGCGCGCGGCGCGATGGTGGTGGCCGCCTCGGGGAACGAGTCGGCGGCGGGCCTGGTCCCCGTCGCCTACCCCGCCGCCTGTCCCGGCGCCGTCGCGGTCGGCGGGCACAAGTGGAACGCGCAGCGCGGTTCCTACTCGAACGGCTCGTGCGAGCTCGCCTTCACCGCTCCCGGGGGCGACATCTCCGACGATCCGTCGTCGAACTCGAACCAGCCTTTGCGCGACCCGCGCAACGGGATCCTCCAGGAGGCGTGGAACCCCCAGGCGACGCCGCCCCGGTACCAGTTCATGTACGACTCCGGCACGTCGATGGCCGCCGCGCACGTCGCGGGCGCAGCAGCGGTGCTGATGGGGTCGCCGTTCAACAAGTCGGCGGGCGACGCCGCCCGCATCCTCCGTGCGACCGCTCGCGACATAGGCCCTGCCGGCCAGGACCCCGAGTACGGCGCGGGAGCAGTCGATCTCGCAGGCGCCGTGCAGGCGGCCCGCACCGGCGACGTGCCGAACCTCGCCGACCGCCTCGGGTACTGGATGGTCGCGAGCGACGGCGGCATCTTCAGCTTCGGCGACGCGCCGTTCCTCGGGTCGACCGGCAACATCCGGTTGAACTCGCCCATCGTGGCGATGGCCCGCACCGTCACCGGCCGCGGCTACTGGCTCGTCGCCGCCGATGGCGGCATCTTCAACTTCGGCGACGCGCCGTTCCTCGGGTCGGCGGGGAACATCCCGCTCAAGGCCCCGATCGTCGGGATGGCCCCCACCGCGACCGGCCAGGGGTACTTCCTCGTCGCGCGTGACGGCGGCATCTTCGCCTACGGCGATGCCCGTTTCGCGGGGTCGACCGGCTCTCTTCGGCTCAACTCGCCGATCGTCGGCATGACCGCCACCCGCACGGGCCGTGGCTACTGGCTCGTCGCGAGCGACGGCGGCATCTTCAGCTTCGGCGACGCCCAGTTCTACGGCTCGACCGGCGACATCCGGTTGAACTCGCCGATCGTCGGCATCAGCCGCACGCCGTCCGGCGCCGGCTACTGGATGGTCGCCACCGACGGCGGGATCTTCGCCTTCGGTGACGCTGCCTTCCACGGCTCCACCGGCAACATCCGACTGAACCAGCCGATCATCGGCATGCAGCCGACGTGCTTCGGCACCGGCTACTGGCTCATCGCTCGCGACGGCGGCGTGTTCGCGTTCGGCGCGGCGCCGTTCCTGGGGTCGACGGGCAACATCCGGCTGAACCAGCCGATCGTCGGCGCGCACCTCGCGATCGACCAGCGCGCGTCGCAGCAATAGCACCGGCCGCGGGTCATCCGCGTTCTCCTCAGTTCCGGTGACGCACGACCGACGGGAAGCATCGGTACCTTGGTTCCGGGCGGGCCGACCATCGGAGTTGTTTCCTCGTGCACTTCCCTCTCACACGCTGGCGCGTCGTCGTCGCGGTTCTCGCGTTCGTCGGTGCGACGGTTCTTCCGATCCGCACGAGCTGGGCGGAGCCGACCGTTCGACTCGAGGAGCTCGACGCTCACCCGGGTCGCATCGTCGACCTCACCCACCCCTCGTCGCACCTCGGCGTTCGCTGGCACGGCGAGGAGACCGACGTCATCGAACTCCGGTGGCGCGCAGCGGGCGACTCGTGGCAGCCCTGGCGGCAGGTCCAGGCGTCGCACGATCTCGGTGACGAGGAGAACGGCATCCACCTGTCAGGTCTGCTCGTCGCGACCGACGCCACGGACGCCGAGCTGCGGGTGACGAGCGGCTCGCCGAGCAACCTCGAGATCATCGCTATCGACACCGTCCACGGCCCGCGCCGGCTCGTCGTCGATCGCCCCGCAGCGTCGCCGGCCGAGGCTGCGACCGCCGATGCGCGGGTGCCCGCTCCGCCGATCATCTCGCGTGCGCAGTGGGGCGCCGACGAGTCGCTCCGGGGATCGCAGCCGCCGTCGTTCTCGCAGATCACCCGGCTGTCGCTGCACCACACAGCAGCGGAGGAGGGGCCGGATCCCGCCGCGACCGTCCGGGCGATCCTCGCCTACCACACCAAGGCGAACGGCTGGAACGACATCGGCTACAACTTCCTCGTCGACTCCCGGGGTCGGGTCTACGAGGGTCGTTACTCGCGCGAGTACGCGTCGAACGAGACGGTCACGGGCGAAGACGCGCAAGGACGCGGCGTCACGGGCGCCCACACAGCGAACAACAACTCGGGCACGGTGGGAGTGGCCGTGCTCGGTGACTTCTCCAGCGTGGCGCCGACGCGCGCCGCGGTCTCGGCCGTCGAGCAGACGTTCGCGTGGAAGGCCGACCGTCACGAGATCGACGTGCTCGGATCGACGCAGTGGAGCACCGGCGTCCGTTCGACCCTGATCGGGCACCGGGATGCGAGCGCGACGGCGTGCCCCGGCGCTCGCCTGTACGAACTGCTGCCGTCGATCCGCTCGAACGTCAATCACATCGTGGAGACGTCTCGTTCCCAGCAGTCGGTGCCGGGCTACTGGACCCTCGGTCGCGACAGCGCCTTGTACAGCTTCGGCGACGCGCCGTACCTCGGCGGCGCCGGGCAGGTGCCGACGCCGGTGATGTCGATGGCGACGACACCGACCGGCAACGGCTACTGGCTGTTGTCGGCGAACGGACGGGTGAGCGCATACGGCGACGCAGGGTTGCACGGCTCAACCGAGGGCCAGCGCCTGAATGGCGCGGTCGTGCGTCTCGAGCCGACGCCGACCGGCAAGGGGTACTGGATCCTCGGCCAGGACGGCGGCGTCTTCAGCTTCGGTGACGCGAGCTTCCACGGTTCGACCGGAGCGATGCGCCTGAACTCGCCCATCATCTCGATGGCGGCGACGGTCACGGGCCGCGGCTACTGGCTTCTCGCTGGCGACGGTGGTGTCTTCACGTTCGGCGACGCGGTGTTCCACGGTTCCACCGGGTCGATGCGCTTGAACGCGCCGGTCGTGTCGATGGCACCCCACCCCAACGGCAGCGGCTACTGGCTGCAGGCGGCCGACGGCGGCATCTTCACCTTCGGCGCCCTGCGCTTCTACGGCAGTGTGCCGGGCCTGCGCCTCGCGGGCACTGCCCGCACCGTGCAGATCCGGGTCACACCGACCGGCCGCGGCTACTACGTGATGGGCGCCGACGGCGGCATCTTCACCTTCGGCGACGCGAAGTTCAACGGGGCCCAGCCGGGCATGAGCGGTCGAGCCCCTGCGGTCGACCTCGCCCTTCGCGTGCCGCCGCCCCCGCCACCGCCACCCCCTCC
>Ga0247719_1000082_pt1 | contig 66204 bp, 66 predicted proteins | sample 41E_DmetaG_FD_189046 | JGI IMG/M metagenome (GOLD analysis project Ga0247719, IMG submission 189046) | Soil microbial communities from hillslope of Landscape Evolution Observatory, University of Arizona, Oracle, AZ, United States - 4-1-E_D | ecosystem: Engineered > Artificial ecosystem >...
GGGCGGGGGTGGAAGAAGGCGGCGAGGACGAGGTCGAAGCCGGCCGGCGGGAGGCGCATGGTGTGGACGTCGGCGACGAGGGCATGCACGCCGTCGGCGCGAGCTCGGCGCAGGGCGACCTCCGAGAAGTCGACGGCGACGACGTGCCAGCCGAGTGAGGCGAGCCAGCGGGCGTGGCGGCCGTCGCCGGCGGCGAGGTCGAGCGCACGGCCTGGCTGGAGGCGTCCGACCTCCTCGACGACGAGGGCGTTCGGCTCGCGGGCGCTCGATGTCGTGGCGTATCGATCGTTCCAGCTGTGGCGCTCCATCGCCGCGGTGATGCGCGCTACGACGCCGGCGCCCGCGGCAGGGTCTGTTCCAGCTCGCAGAGGGCCGCGAAGAGGTCGCCGCCGGCTTCCACGCGGGCCAGGACGTCGCCGGCTTCGAAGACCAGGTCGTCGGGGTCGCCACTGTCGACGACGGCCTGCACCTCGTCCCACGTGACGGGGGTGGAGACCGTGGGGCGGGGGCGGGCGCGCAGGGAGTACACGCACACCGTGGTCTTGGAGTTGTCGTTCTGGCTCCAGTCGATGAAGACCTTGCCCGTGCGCAGCTCCTTGGTCATCACCGAGAGGACGTCGTCGTGCTGCTGCTCGAGCAGCTTGGCCATGGCGTGGGCGAAGGGTTTGGTCTCGTCGTAGGTGACCGGCGTGTTGAGCGGCACGTAGATCTGGAGGCCCTTCGAGCCCGAGGTCTTGGGGAAGGCCTGGAGGCCGAGGTCGTCGAGCACCTCGCGCAGCCAGAACGCCACCCGCCCGCACTCGACCACCGTCGCCGGCGGCCCGGGGTCGAGGTCGAAGACCAGCATCGACGGCCGCTGGATGTCGCGGGCATGCGACAACGAGGTGTGCAGCTCGAGGGAGGCCAGATTGGCCACCCACACCAGGCCGGCGAGCTCGTCGATCAGGCAGTAGTTGACGTCGGCCTTGTTGCGGGCGCTCCAGACCGACACCGTCTCCACCCACGGCGGCCGGTGCTTGGGGCAGTTCTTCTCGTAGAAGAACTGGCCGTCGACACCGTTGGGGTACCGCTTCAAGGTGAGCGCCCGTTGGTGGAGGTGGGGCAGCAGCGCCGGCGCGATGCGGGTGTAGTAGTCGATGACCTGGCCCTTCGTGAAGCCGGCGTCGGGGTAGAGCACCTTGTCGAAGTTGGACAGCTTGAGCTGCCGTCCGCCGACCTCCACCTCGACCGACGTCGAGGACGGGCTCACTTCTGGGACTTGACCGCGGCGAGACTGGCCTCCAGGGCGGCCATCAGGTCGACCACCCGGGGCGCCTCCTCGGCCGCGTCCTCGACCACGATCTCCTGGCCCGAAGCCTTCTGCTCGATGAGCTGCAGCACCCGCTCCCGGTATTCGTCTCGGTACTTGGCCGGCTCGAAGTCCGTGGTGAGGGAGTCGATCAGCGCCCGGGCCATCTTCTCCTCGCGATCGGTGACGTCGACGTCGGGGCCGGGCAGGTCCAGCTCGTCGAGGGGGTTCACCTCGTCGGCGAAGAGCATGGTCTCCATGACGAGGGCGTCGTCCTTGGGGCGGATGGCCGCCAGGTACTGCTTGGTACGCAGCACGACGCGGGCGATCCCGACCTTGTTGGTCTCCCGCATGGCGTTGCGCAGCAGGGCGTAGGCCTTCTGGCCTCCCTTGTCCGGCACCAGGTAGTACGGCCGCTCGTAGTAGACGGGATCGATCTGGTCGAGGTCGACGAAGTCCTCGATGTCGATCGTCTTGGTGGCCTTGGGGTCGAGGGCGTCGAGCTCCTCGGGCGTGATGGTGACGTAGCTTTCCGGCGCGATCTCGTAGGCCTTGACGAGGTCCTCGTACGGGACTTCCTCGCCGGTGGCGACCGACACGCGCTTCTGCTTGATCCGCGACTTGGACTTGCCGTCGAGCTGGTGGAAGCGGACGTCCTTGGACGACGTGGCGCTGAACACCTTCACCGGCACGTTCACCAGCCCGAAGCTGATCGCGCCGCTCCAAATCGGCCTGGGCACATCGAGATGGTACGTCGGTGCGCCAGGTGGTGTGCACCGTGGCTGTTTTCGTCAGCTACCGGCGGGGAAGGTGTACGGCATGCCCAAAGTAGACCCTGAATCCGGCGAGCCCATGTCCGACGCGCCCGACGGCCCCGACGCTCTGCGGGGCGGCAAGGAGCGTGGAGACCCCGCGCTCGAGGGCGCAACCGAGTCTGGTCGTTCCGGCATCGGATACAGCGACACCGGCAGTAAGTCCCAAGGGGACGATTCCGACCGCCGGCTCCAGGCCGAGCAGGGCGGCGCCGCCGGCGGCGGCGGCCAGGCCGGCGGCTGAGCCTGCTCTAAAACCTTCACCAACTCTGGCGGACGTGGACCTGCCAGGGGCATTCGGTCGATGACCTGCAGGTCCACGTCGGCCAGCACTTCGTTGGCTCGAGGAGCTTCTCGGTCGGCGTCGGCAGGGGTGACGTCGATATGGACGCGCCTGGTGACAGTCATGACCTTCCTCGCGGACTTGCGTCAGTGTCGAAGATCTCCCGCAGTTCTTCGTCGAAACTGACCTCATTCGCGATCACGTCGGTGCGGAGGCCCTTGATCGACGGCTGGCGGAGCGTTCCGGCCTCGGTCACTTCGGTGTAGGCGACCTCGACCACGAGCATCGGCCGCACGAAGTGGAGCTCGAGGGGCGGCGGATTCACGAAGGGCGCTGCCGGCACTGAGATCTGTCCGAACAGCTTCTGGAGCTGGCGGATCATCTCGTCGTTGAGGCCCGATCCCGCTTGGCCCACGTAGAACAGGCGCTGGGTCTCAGCGTCGGCGGTGTCGTAGCAGCCGAGCGCCAGGGAACCGATGCTCTCCTGGCGGCTTCCCTGTCCGCTCGACCAGCCTCCCACCACGAACTCCCGGCGGCGCCCGCACTTGACCTTCCACCAGGCCGTCGACCGCCGGCCGACCGCATAGGGCGCGTCGAGTTTCTTCGCCATGAATCCTTCGAGCCCGGCCTGACGGCAGGCCTCGAGGAGCTCATCCGGCGTGGCGTCGAGCACCGGCGCGGTCTGCCAGGCGCGGCCCTTGATGCCCAATTCGTCGAGCACCCGGCGCCGCTCGGTCTGGGGACGGTCGACGAGCAACTCGCCGTCGAGCCACAGGACGTCGAACGCCACGAAGGCCGCCGGCGTGTCGGCGAGGAGCCGGGCGGGCGGCTGGATGACGTGCATCCGGCGCTGGAGGCGCTGGAAGCTCGTCTGGCCCTTCTCGTTGAACGCCACGACCTCGCCATCGAGCACCACCGAGTGGGGTGCGAGCGCCTCCGCCATCCCGGCCAACTCCGGATAGGTGCCGGTGATCTCGCCGCCCCGGCGGTTGGTGACCACGACGCCGTCCCGACTCGTGAGGACGACGATTCTTTGACCATCTAGCTTCGGCTCGAACAGGTAGCCGGACGGATTCGGTGGAATCCCGTTGCCGCCCGCCAGCATCGGCAGGAGGCGGGGCGGCGCGGGATCGCTCATCCACCCAACCTTGCCTCAGGCGCCGCCCTTTGCGGTGCCGTGGACCGCCACGCTGCCCGGGGGTCGGCCTCCGACGCCCGGGCGAGCTGCATGGAGGGCAGGGCCTCGACCGCGCTCGCCGACCATGAGACGGTGCGTCCGGCGAATGACGGGGAACCGCGCCCCTTCAGGACCGGTCGCCTCCTGTCGATGGTGGCGGCATGGCACACAATGGCGTGGGGCGCGGCGCGGTCCGGGTTCTCGTCGTACTCATCGCCGTCCTGCTCCCTGCGGGGGGCTTCGCCGCCACCACCGTCGACGCCGGCCACCCTGGGCGCGTAGACCGGCGTGTCGGCGCCGCCGGGTTCGGAGGGGAGCTACTTGCCGAGGACCGGCCCGGCGTGGCCCCGACAGTTGCGGTGACGTCCACCGTCGCCTCCACTCCCGGCGTCACCCTCACCGTGCCCACGCCCCCGGCGCCGTTGCCGACGCTCCCTGGACGCGCCATCACCACGGCGCCGCCGGTCGCGGCAACTTTTCCCACGCCGCCTGGCTTTCCGCCGTTGCCCATGCCGACCTTCCCGCGGAACCCTTCCGCCAGCACATGGTCGAAGACCGCCAACGGCATCACCGTCCGGATGCACATCGCGCCGGCGATGCCAGTGGCCGGCCGGCCGGTCACCTTCGTCATAGACGAGGTGACTGCCCCGGTGACGTGCTGCATCATCCACGTGGTCGCCGACGGGACGACCGTCCCGGTCCGGGGAGCGGGCGGTGAGAACCCGGAGAACGGCATCTGTGGGAGTCCGCCGGTCACCCGCTCCGCCCTCTCGCACACCCACACCTTCGCCGAGCCCGGCGTCCACGCAGTCACCCTGATGGTCCTCACCACCGCCTGCCAGAGTCCCGCGGTAGGTGGCCCACCAGCTGTGCCGCCCACGAGCACCGTTCTCGATCTCCAGGCGTGCCTCACGGTCGGGCCTGAGGCCGCCGTCCCGACGCGGCTCGTCCCGCCGATCTGCGCCGGCTCCTGAGCGGCCGTCGGCTGCTCGGCCGTCAGGAGCGCCATCACGAGCGGCACGTCCTCTCGGGCCGACGGTCCATTTGCCGAGGCCGCTGGATCGCTGTGCGGCGAGTTCGGCTGAGGTGTCGCCGTTGCAGCCGGTCAGCGGGCTCGGTAGAGGCCCCCTCGGTGGTCGACTCGCAAGACGACCACTGCGTGGTTGTCGTCGTCGATTCGGTAAACGACCCGGAACGTGCCCCGGCGGGCGACCCAAAGGCCCTCGAGCTCACGACGCAACGGCTTGCCGACGCCGCGCGGCGCGCTGAGGAGATCGCCAGTGACCAGCGCGATGACCGCTGCGGCTACCGCCTCGGCTACCGCCTCGGGCGGCACCTCCGCGATTGCCCGTGCCGCCGGCCCCGCCACGACGAGCTCGTACGGAGCGGCATCAGCCAGTGTGAAGTTTTCGGACGGCGTCCACGCCGCGGACGACATCGCCGGCGGCCACGGCGCGCTCGGCGTCGCGAAGCTCCTTGACGGCCTTGCGGTCGGAGAGGAGGTCGAGGGATTCTTCCAACGACTCCAAGTCGTCCGGGCTGATGAGGACCGCAGCAGGCGTGCCGTTCCGGGTGATCACGACGCGGTCGTGCTCTTGCTGGACTCGATCGACGAACTCGGACAGGCGGTCTTTGACGGTCCGTAGCGCCTCGGTGCTCATGGCTACAATCGTGCCACAGTGTTCCAAGCGGGAACGCCGGTCATGCCCGGTGGGTTCCCCACGAACGCGGTACCTGACACGCGCCCGAACTGTGCGGAGAACCGTCCCACTTCGGCTCGATGAACCATCCGTCGAAGCGGGCAGCGACGTCGTCGTGGCCAGCATGGGTGCCAGGTCGGGCGGCTCTACGGCTTGATCACCACCAGTCGTTCCTCGGTCATCTGTCGGACCGCATACGTCGGACCTTCCTTGGTGTTCCCGCTCTCCCGCACGCCGCCGTAGGGCATCTGGTCGGCCCGCCAGGTCGGGACCTCGTTGACGAGCACGGTGCCGAACCGCAGCTCACGGGCGGCCCGCACGGCCGACGAGAGGCTGGCGGTGAAGATGCCTGCCTGCAGGCCGTAGCGGGTGTCGTCGGCGAGGCGGAGGGCCTCGTCGAGGGAGTCGTAGGTCTGGATGGCCACCACCGGCCCGAACACCTCGTCGCGGCTGACCTTCATGTCGGGCGTGACGCCGGTGAGCACCGTCGGGCGCAGGATGCCGCCCTCCACCCGTCCCCCGGTTTCGACCGTGGCCCCGGCGGCGACCGCCTCGTCGATCCACGACTTCACCCGCTCGCGCTCGTCGGTGCTGATGAGGGAGGAGACGTCGGTGGCTTCGTCGAGCGGGTCGCCGACGACCAGCTCGTCGACCAGCTTGGTGAGGGCGGCGGTGAAGTCGCCGGCCACATCCGAGGCCACGTAGATCCGCTGCACCGAGACACAAGACTGGCCGGCGTGGCTGAAGCCGGCGGTGGCGATGGTGCGGGCCGCCTGCGTCCAGTCGCCGTCGGCCTCGATGATCACCGGCGAGCTGTTCCCGAGCTCCAGGCCGACCTTCTTTCGTCCGGCCTTGGCCGCGATCCCCCAGCCGACGGCGGACGACCCGGTGAAGCTCACGTAGGCCACGCCGGGGTGTTCGACCAGGGCGTTGCCGACGTCTTCGCCGCCGCCGGTGACGACGTGGAGGTAGTCCGCCGGCAGGCCGCAGCCGTCGATGAGCAGCTCGGCCAGGGCCACCGCCGACAGCGGTGTCTGGCTGGCCGGCTTGAGGACGACCGGGCAGCCCGCGGCGATGGCCGGCGCCAGTTTGTGGGCCACCAGGTTCAGTGGGAAGTTGAACGGGGAGATGGCGGCGACGACCCCCACGGGCAGCCGCAGGGTGAAGGCGATGCGGCCCTCGCCGATCTGGGCCGCGTCGATCGGCACCATCTCACCGGTGAGCCGTCGGGCCTCGACCGCGGCGAAGGTGAACGTGCTCACCGCCCGGCTGGCCTCGAGGCGGGCCGTCTTGATCGGCTTGGCCGACTCGAGGGCGATGGTGCGGGCGAAGTCCTCCGACCGCTCGCCCAACAGGCGGACGGCTGTGTCGAGGACCTCGGCCCGGCGCCACGGCGGCAGCGGGTGCTCGGCCAGGGCCCGCCCGGCGGCCGTCACCGCCCGGTCGACGTCGTCCGGCGCGTGAAGCGGCACCCGTCCGACCTCCGCGCCGTCGTAGGGAGACGTGACCACGATCATCTCGTTCATCAGCGTTCCTCTCTGTCCGAGCCCACGGGGTGCACCCGGTCGGCCGCGCGCCGGGCCTGCTCGACACAGGCGGCGATACCCAAGCCTCGGTAGGCCGCGCCGGCGACCAACACCCCCGGCGCGTCGGCGGCCAGCGCGGCCTCGATGCCGCTCACCCGGGCCTGGTGGCCGACGTCGTACTGGGGGAACCCTCGCGGCCAGCGGGACACAAGCGAGGCCGCCGGCCCATCCCGTAGTTCGAGGACCGGGGCCAGCTCGTCGTGTAGCCGGCGGACCACCTCGTCGTCGGGCAGAGCCATGGCTCGGTCGTCACCGTCGCGCCCGGCCGACGCCCGCAGGAGCACCATCCCGCTTGCCGCCAGGGCCGGCCACTTGCTGGTGGACCACGTGCACGCCGTGACCAGGCGGCCCTCCACCCGGGGCACGAGCATGCCGGCGCCGTCGAGGGGCCGGGGGACCGCGGAGGGGGGATAGGCCAGCGTGGCGGTGACGACAGAGGCGTGACGGATCTCGGCCATGAGCTTGGCCGCGGCCGGTGAGAGCGACGCCAGCATTCCGGAGGCCGCGAACGACGGAACGGTCACGACAACGGCGTCGGCGTCCACGTCGGGACCGCTCCGGCACCGTGCGGTGTACCCGCTGTCGCGCGCAACGATCTCCTCGACGGCGGCGCCGAGGCGGATCTCGTCGACCTCCTCGGCCAGGCGGTCGACGAGGCGGTGCAGCCCGCCGGCCAGGCCCAGGAAGACCGGGCCCTCGGTGCCGGGCGGGGCGCGGCGCAGGCCGAGGACCAGACTGCGGGAGCGGACGGCTGCCTCTGCGATCGGGCGAGCGGTGGCGGCCACGCTCAGGGCGTCGGCCCGGCCGGCGTTGATGCCTCCGACCAGCGGATCGACCAACCGCTCGACGACCTGGCGGCCCAGGCGCCGGCCGACGACGTCGGCGACGGAGGGGTCGCGACCGAACCGGGCCCGGGGGAGGAACAGGTCGAGCGCGGCGCGGGCCACCCCGGCGGGCGACAGCACGCCGGCCCGCAGCAGCGGGCGCAGTGCGGTCGGGACGCCGAGCACGTGACGCTCCGGCAGGGGCTTGAGCCGGCCCCCGGTCCAGAGGAAGGCCTTGGCGGTGGCCGGGGCGACCAGCTCGTCGCCCAGGCCGAGCTCCCGGCACAGGTCGAGGGCCCAGGGCACGCGGGCCAGGAAGGTGTCGGGGCCGGCCTCCACCGGCACGCCGCAGAGCTCCAGGGTCTGGATCTTCCCGCCCAGCCGGTCGCCGGCCTCGACAACGGTGGTCGCCACGCCGGCCTTGCCGAGGAAGTAGGCCGTGGCCAGGCCGGTGACGCCGCCGCCGACCACTGCCACCCGGCGAACGTCAGGCATGACTCCTGATCACGTCGGCGAGAGTGACGCAGAACGAGGGGTGGGCGTTGGGAGAAGGGGTGCGGGTGAAGGCCAGGCCGAGCGCCTCGGCCGCGGCCCGGGCCTCCACGTCGAGGTCGTAGAGCACCTCGAGGTGGTCGGAGACGAACCCGGCGGGGCACACGACCACGCCGGCGGTGCCGGCCTCGACGAGGGCAGGCAGGACGGCGAGGATGTCGGGGCCGATCCACGGCTCAGGGGTGCGGCCCGCGCTCTGCCAGCCGACCGACCACCGGTCGACCCCGGCGCGGGCCGCCACCTCGGCGGCCGTCTCGCCCAGCTGGTGGGGGTACGGGTCGCCCAGGTCCAGGATCCGGGTGGGAAGACTGTGCGCGGTGAACACGACCTCGGTGGGCTCCGCGCCCAGCCGGTCGACCTCGCCACGGACGAAGCCGGCCAGCAAGCTCAGGTAGCCATCGGCCAGGTGCCACGACCGCACCACGTGCAGCGGCAGGCCGGCCTCGGTCGCCGCCGCCTCGGCCCGCCTGGCGTAGTCGCCCACCGAGAGCGCCGAGTAGTGGGGAGCCAGGACCAGGCCGACGATGCGCGTGACACCGGCGGCGGCCAGGGCGGCGACCCCGTCCTCGATGAACGGCGGGGCGTGCTTCATGCCCAGCTCGACCAGGAAGCCGTCACCGAGCGCGGCCCGCACCCCGGCGGCCTGCTCCTCGGCCCGGGCCAGCAGCGGGGAGGTGCCGCCGATGGCGTCGTAGCGCCGCTGCAGATCGGCGAGCTGATCGGCGGTGGGCGGGCGGCCGCGGCGGACGTGGGTGTAGTAGGCCTCGACGTCGGCGGGGATCGCCGGCGTGCCGTAGGCCATGAGCAGGACCCCGGTGGGGCTACTCACCGTGGACGAAGTCGACCAGGCGGCGGAGGGTGTCGTGGTCGGTCTCGGGCAGGACGCCCCAGCCCAGGTTGAACACGTGGCCCGGGCGACCGCCGTTGGCGTCGATGACGGCGGTCGCCTCCCGGGCGACGACCTCCCAGGGAGCGAGGCACGCCGCGGGGTCGAGGTTGCCCTGAACGGCTGTCTGATCGCCCAGACGGGCGCGGGCCCGGTCGAGAGGGACCCGCCAGTCGACGCCGACCACGTCGGGCCCCGCCTCGGCCAGGAGCTCCAGGAGCTCGCCGGTGCCGACGCCGAAGTGGATGCGGGGGACGCCCAGGTCCTCCAGGCCGGCGAAGATCTTCCGGGTCGCCGGCAGTACCGACCGCCGGTAGTCCGCCGGGCTGAGCAGGCCGGCCCAGGAGTCGAACACCTGGACGGCAGCGGCGCCGGCGTCGACCTGGGCCCGGAGGGAGGCGACCACGATGCCCGCCAGGCGGTCGACCAGCTCGGCCCAGAACACCGGGTCGGCGTGCATGGCCGCCTTGGTGCGGCCCAGCGTCTTCGACGAGCCTCCCTCGATCAGGTAGCTGGCCAGGGTGAAGGGGGCGCCGGCGAAGCCGATCAGCGGGACGTCGAGCTCGGCGGCCAGCAGCCGGACGGTGTCCAGCACGTACGGCATGTCGGCTTCGGGCTCGAGCGGCCGGAGCCGGGCGAGGTCGGCGGAGGACCGGAACGGCTGGGCCAGTACAGGTCCGGGCTGGAGGTCGATCTCCAGCCCGACGGCCGTCAGCGGCACGACGATGTCGGAGAAGAGGATGGCGGCGTCGACGCCCAGACGCCGCACCGGCTGCGCCGTGACCTCGGCGGCCAGCTCCGGCGCCCGGAAGATATCGAACATCCCGTAGCGCTCCCGGAGGGCCCGGTACTCCGGCAGGCACCGCCCGGCCTGGCGCATGAACCACACCGGAACCCGCTCGACGGGCTTGCCCCAGCACGCGTCGAGCAAGGAACTGTTCACCGTCACGACCCTACCGCCGGCCCCGATGGTTCTCGGGGGCGGTAAGACTGTGGACATGGAGACCGAGCCCGCACCCCAGGCGCCGGCGGGCTGGTACCCCGACTTCTGGGCCCCTTCCCGCAAGCGCTACTGGACCGGCACGTCCTGGACCTTCGCCACCCTCGACACCGCAGCCGTCGACGACCCGCCGCCGCTGGACACCACGCCGCTGGGCGACGGCCACGGGCTGCCCGCGCCAGTGGTCCGCCGGCCGGCGGCCACCACCACGGAGCCGCCGGCAAAGAAGAAGCGTCCGTGGCTCTGGGGCGTGGCGGTCGTCGTCGGCGTCCTGGTCGGCATGGCCGGCATCTTCCTGACCAACCGCTCGTCATTGGACACCGATCCCTCCCCGTCCGGCTCGGCCTCGCCGCTGCCGACCGTCGATCCCTCGACGCCTCCGTCCTCGGTGCCACTGTCGCCGGGCAACGACCCGTCGGCGGCTGCGCTGGAAACGCTGATCGTGAAGCCCGACGACGTGCCGGCGAGCGCAGACGTCGTCCTGTTACCGGGCGGCGTGGGGCTCAGCCAGCCGACCATGGACCTGTGCAACGGCAGGTACCCCAGTGAGTCCCGCCGCACCGCTCGCATCCAGGACGCGGTCATCGACGCGCAGGGCGTCCTCGTCTTCAGCACCGAGGCGGTGCTCTACGGCGACTCCGGCGGAACGACCCAGGCGCTGAACGAGGTCCAGGCGGTCGTCGCCGCCTGCCCGCCGACGCCGGTTCGGGGGCCGGCGGGCGAGGCGCCGGTGACGACCAGGTTCAACGCTGCGCCCGACGCCGCGTGGCCGCAGACGCCCGGCGTGAACCGCCTGGCCTACGACCTCACCACCGACGACGGCTCCGGTCGGCCCCGGCGGACCGTTGCCGTCTACCTGCAGCGGGGGCGGGTGCTCCTCGGGGTCTACTTCTCCCGGCCCGACGGGCCTCAGCTCCCGGTGCAGGGACAGACGACCGTCGAAGGCATCGTCGGAGTGTTCGCCGCCCGGTTGGCCGCCCTTCCGACCTCGGTCGTCGGCGCCTAGCGCCGGGAACGGATCCGCCGCCCGACCAGGACGGCGAGGAACAGGGCGGCGACGGCCGCCACGCCCACCAGGGCGCGGCGCCGGGCCGGCGCCGGCGCCGGCGCCGGCGCCGGCTGCTCGTCCTCCAGCACTTCCTCGCGCTCGGACGGCTCCATCGTCCCCAACTTGGCCGCGAACTTGTCGAGGTCGGGCTTGTCCTGCTCGTCCGCGGGGCGGTGCCCGGGCTGGTTCTCGGGGGGCACCGGCCCCCGCGGCGCGTCGGCCCCGATGTCGCGCTGACCGTCGAGGACGCCGGCGACCGCGTCCTGGTCCTGGGCAGGGGTCTTGCGGCTGCGGGCCAGCTCCGGCTGCTGCGGGTTCGACATACCTACCCGGTACCCGTTGGCCGCCGCCTGGTAACGGTGACAAGCTAGGCGCTCCACGGGAGCCCGGGAAGGGGCTGAGAGGGCGCAGTGGGCGCCGACCGTCTGAACCTGTCCGGGTCATGCCGGCGAAGGGAGATGTGCAGTGGCCGCACGGCGCAAGGTGTACGTCGATGGTGTCCCGTTCACCGAGGTGACCCTGACCGACGGCTCGTCGATCCGGCTGTACGACACCAGCGGTCCGGGCTCGGACCCTGCCGCCGGTCTGCCCCCCGTCCGGCGGGAGTGGATTCTCGCCCGGGGCGACGTCGAGGAGTACGACGGCCGGCGCCCGACGCCCCGCGACGACGGCCGGGCCGCGGCCCGGAACGGCGCCGAGCCGGCCACGCCGTCGAAGGTGCTGCGGGGAAAGCCCGGCCGCCCGGTCACCCAGCTGCACTACGCCCGCCGTGGCGACATCACCCCGGAGGTGGAGTTCGTCGCCCGCCGGGAAGGCGTCCCGGCCACCTACGTCCGGGACGAGATCGCCATGGGGCGGGCCATCCTTCCCAACAACGTCAACCACCCCGAGTCCGAGCCCATGGTCATCGGCCGGAACTTCCTGGTGAAGATCAACGCCAACATCGGCAACTCGGCGGTGACGTCGTCTGTCGAGGAGGAGGTCGACAAGCTCAGCTGGGCCACCAGGTGGGGTGCCGACACGGTGATGGACCTCTCGACCGGCGCCGACATCCACACCACCCGTGAGTGGATCGTCCGCAACTCGCCGGTGCCCATCGGCACCGTGCCGATCTACCAGGCGCTGGAGAAGGTCGACGGGAAGGCCGAGGACCTGACGTGGGAGGTGTACCGGGACACCATCGTCGAGCAGGCCGAGCAGGGCGTCGACTACGTCACCGTCCACGCCGGCGTGCGGCTGCGCTACGTGCCCCTCACCGCCAGGCGCCGGACCGGCATCGTCAGCCGAGGCGGGTCGATCATGGCCGCGTGGTGCCTGGCCCACCACAAGGAGAACTTCCTCTACGACCACTTCGAGGAGCTGTGCGAGCTGCTGGCGCAGTACGACGTGGCCTTCTCCCTGGGCGACGGCCTTCGCCCGGGGAGCATCGACGACGCCAACGACGAGGCCCAGCTCGCCGAGCTGGCCACCCTGGGCGAGCTGACCAAGATCGCCTGGGACCAAGACGTGCAGGTGATGATCGAGGGCCCCGGCCACGTGCCCATGCACAAGATCAAGGAGAACATGGAGCTCCAGCTGGAGCTCTGCCACGAGGCCCCCTTCTACACACTGGGCCCGCTCACCACCGACATCGCCCCGGGCTACGACCACATCACCTCGGCCATCGGCGCGGCCATGATCGCCTGGTACGGCACGGCGATGCTCTGCTACGTGACGCCGAAGGAGCACCTCGGCCTGCCCGACAAGGACGACGTGAAGCAGGGCGTCATCGCCTACAAGATCGCCGCCCACGCCGCCGACCTGGCCAAGGGCCATCCCGGCGCCCAGGCGTGGGACGACGCCCTGTCGAAGGCCCGCTTCGAGTTCCGCTGGGAGGACCAGTTCGACCTGGCCCTCGACCCCGACACGGCCCGGGCGTACCACGACGAGACGTTGCCGGCCGGGGCGGCCAAGACCGCGCACTTCTGCTCCATGTGCGGGCCCAAGTTCTGCTCGATGCGCATCAGCCAGGACGTGCGGGACTACGCCGCCGCCCACGGCGTGAGCGACGAGGCGGCCCTCGAACTCGGCATGGAGGAGAAGTCGGTGGAGTTCGTCACCAAGGGGTCGACGGTCTATCCGGCCACGCCGTGAGGTGGAGAGGGCGATGGCCGTGTTGGCCAGGAACGCGGCGATGATCGCCTTCTTGCTGCCATCCGGCATGGCGGCGGGTGCTACGCGAGGTGCTTGGCGACCTGTCGAAGGTCCGCGGTGAAGGCGGCCAGCTCGGACTCCCGGGTGGCGGCGTCGGGGGCACGCAGGATCGACGAGGGGTGCACGGTGGCGGTGATCACGTGGCCCGCCGGCTGGGGGAAGAGCTCGCCGCGCTGCTTGGTCACCTTGAACGTGCGTCCGAGCAGGGCTTGGGCCGCGGTGGCGCCGAGGCAGACGACCACTCTGGGCTGCACGAGCTCGATCTCCTTGTCGAGCCACGGATGGCAGGCGGCCACCTCGGTGGCGTCGGGTCGCTTGTGGAGCCGGCGCTTGCCCCGTGCCTCCCACTTGAAGTGCTTCACCGCGTTGGTCACGTAGACGGTCGACCTCTCGATGCCGACCTCTTCGAGTGCCTGGTCGAGGATGCGACCGGCAGGGCCGACGAACGGCCGGCCGGCCAGGTCCTCCTTGTCGCCTGGCTGCTCGCCCACCAGCATGAGCTTTGCCGACTCGGCGCCCTCGCCGAACACCGTCTGGGTCCCGAGCTTCCACAGGTCACACGCCTTGCACTCCGCGGCCGCCAACCGCACCTGCTCCAGCGACGAGCCGCTCATGCCCTGGCGGCTACCCACCGACCTCCCGCGGTGAAACACCCGATGGCCCGGTCGATCGGCTCTCGAGGCCGGCGCCGACGACTACATCAAAAGCCGTTCGACCCGCTCGATCGCCCGGCGAGGCACTGAGCACACCGGTTCCACGCTCCCGGGTCTCGGCCGCGGAGCGTGCAAGAACGTGTCAACCGGGGGGGCCGGCGCCGCCCTACGACTCGCAGCTCGTCGCCGTCCCCGGTGGCGCCGACCCTGGCGAAGGCGAAGATGAAGGTGTTCGGGGCACCGGTCGTCTGGCCTCCGTTGGGCTGCCCGAAGGAACAGACCTCGGCGCCCACGGCGGTGACCGCGGCGATGGCCTGGGCCTCAGTGCCTGCCGCGCCGTAGAAGATCTGAAAGTCCGGGTGGCGCCGACGGCCAAGGGGCCGAACCCGAAGTCGAACCTGACGCCGTGATCATATGGCCCGAGTCGATGAAGCTGCCGGAGACTCTTGGGAAGATGCCAATGCTGCTCGTGTCCGGCGCCAGCGGGTTGGCGGTGGTGAAGCCGTCGTTGTTGTTGTCCGTGCCCGTCTCGGCACCGCGCCGATCGGCGACCTTCGCTACCGCCGGGTCATGGACGACCTTCCCGGTCCCCCGTCGTCCCGGGGCACGCAGGCTGTCTCGGGCCGCCAGGGCTTCCGCAGCTCGGCGACCGACGCCGCCAGCTCCTCATAGCTCGGCAGGGGACCACCGGGCTCGGGGCCAGCCCGATCGAGCGGGGGCTCAGGCGGGCGAATCCACCTCATACACGACCAGACGTCCGGGGCGGTGGACCCCGCTATCGAAGTACGTCGCGACTATGTTGATCGTCGTGCCGGGCTGAGGTTGCTGCGGTGAAGGATGCCGGCGCGCCCATAGTCAATCCGTGTTCAAAGGAGTCGCCATGCACCGATTGGGTTCTCGTCGCCTTCTCGCATCCCTCTCTCTCGCCGTGAGCTCGATCCTGTTCACCGCCAGCGCCGCACAGGCGGCGATCACAGCAGTCCCCAACGACGCCGCGGGCGCAACGGCACTGGCCAACGCCATGCTCGTCGACCCGTCCGTCCTGACCTCGGCCAGCTTCGACGCCGTCCCCCCGGGTGGCACCCCGCACGGTACGTCGGACGGCCTCAGCTCGTTTCCGACGCACGGTCCGACCTTCGCCATCCTCACCACCGGGAACGTGAACCTCGCCGGCAACCCCAACAACGCGCCCAACAGCGGCGCGAACCTCGGCGGCGGACCCGTCAGGGGCAACAGCACCCGTGACGTGACGGTGCTGAAGCTCAACCTGAACGTCCCGGCGGGGGCCAACTGCCTGCGCTTCGACTTCAAGTTCTTCTCCGAGGAGTTCCCGGAGTTCGTCGGTCAAGGATTCAACGACGCGTTCATCGCCGAGCTCGACAGCTCCACCTGGACCGCGTCCAACGGCACGATCACCGCGCCGAACAACTTCGCCTTCGATCCCAACGGCAACGTCATCAGCGTCAACGCCGCCGGTCCGGCCACGATGACCGCGGCCCAGGCAGCCGGCACTACCTACGACGGCGCCACCCCGCTGCTCTCGGCTGCGACGCCGATCACGCCCGGCGCGCACACCCTCTACCTGTCGATCTTCGACCAGGGCGACAACATCCTCGACTCGGCTGTCTTCCTCGACAACCTGCGGCTGGGCTTCGTTGCCGACCCGGCGAACGAGTGCAGGCCTGGTGCCCAGCTCGCCGAGCCCTCCCAGCCCTGCGACGCCCTGCCCAACCCGCTGCCCGCAGGCACCATCTTCGCTGCTCCCGGTCAGGTCACCTTCGGCACTCCCGGCGACGATGTCATCGTGGGCACCGAGGGCGCTGACCGCATTGCCGGCCTGGGCGGGAACGACAAGATCTACGGCCTCGGCGGGAACGACCAGCTGTCCGGCGGTGATGGCAACGACCTCCTCTGCGGCGGCGATGGCAACGACGAGCTGTCCGGCGGGAACGGCAACGACGAGCTGTACGGCAACGCCGGCGACGACGACCTCGCTGGTGGCCCGGGCGACGACTTCCTGGACGGCGGGACCGGTGCCGACCGGCTGTCGGGCGGTCTGGGCATCGACGAGTGCGTCGGGCGCGTCGAGACGGGCGACCAGTTCGCCTCGTGCGAGACCCAACGTCCGTGATCTGAGCCAGCGGAACCGGCCCGGCCGTGTACTCCACCCGGCCGGGCCGTTTCGCGTCAGCGGTCGAGCCGGTCCCACCAGCGCCAGCAGCCGGCTGATGCGGCCATCCGCCGGACGCCGTCGATGTCGGCGGTCGCCTACGCGCACGGCTCGCTGCCGGTCGGCGCCGGCCTGACTGCGGAACCAGGAGGAGCTCCAGCCCCGTACGCCGTCACTTGGTTGTCTTACGTACGCTCCGCCGGCGGGAAAGGCCCTCGATCGAACCCGCGCCCGGGCCAAGCCGCTGGCGGAGATCCAGCCCGGTCTCCTCGACGGCCCGTCGAGGTCGAGGGGGCGATCCTCCTCCGGTCGGACCGCTCGGTCGCCTCGCGGCCGGCTGGAGCTGCTGGCGCGGCGTCGCGGGCCATCAGCGCTTTCGGCCTGCTGCTCGCCGCCCAGTTGGCCGACACCCAATCGGTGATGCCGGTCATTCAGACCCCCGTCACGCCGATGATGCTCCTGTCCGGGGCGCTGTACCTCACGCCGGCGGCAGGCGAGGTGCTCGCTTCAGCAAGACTGCGGAGATGAGGATCGGCATCGACGTCTCCCAGCACCAGCTCGAGTGGGAGGAGCTGCGCACGCGGGTGGTCTGGGCCGACGAGGCGGGTTTCGAGTCGGCCTGGGTGTTCGACCACTTCACCGCCCTCTACGGCGACCGCAAGGGGCCGTGCCTGGAGTCGTGGACGCTGCTGGCCGCCCTCGCCGCGGTGACCAACCGGATCCGCCTCGGCGCACTGGTCACCGGCGTCACCTACCGCCACCCCTCGTTGCTGGCCGCCGAGGTGGTCACCGTCGACCACGTGTCGAGCGGGCGGCTCAATGTCGGGCTCGGGGCGGCGTGGCACGAGGAGGAGCACCGGCGCCTCGGCTTCGACTTCCCCTCGACCCGGGAACGGATCGAGCGCCTCGACGAGACGGTGCAGATCGTCAAGGGCCTGCTCACCACCGACGACTTCGACTTCGACGGCCGCCACTACCGCCTGCAGCGGGCGTTCTACCGCCCCCGGCCGGTCCAGCAGCCGTGGCCCGAGATCTGGATCGGTGCGACAGGCGAGAAGGTCATGCTGCCCCTCGCCGCCCGCCACGCCGACGTGTGGCACGGGTTCGGGTCGCCATCGGCGCTCGCTCGACTGTCGGCGGTGGTCGACCGGGACGCAGAGGAGGCGGGGCGTGATCCCGCTGAGATCGGCCGGTCGACGAGCCTGTCCATCTCCGAGCCGTGGGACGAGGTGCGCCGGGAGGCCGAGGCGCTCCGGGACGCCGGCTTCACCCATCTGATCGCCAGCTGGCCCTCCGAGGGCCTGGCCCGGGTGGAGGAGTTCGCCGCCGACCTCATGCCGGAGCTCGTGGCCTGAACCAGATCGACACCCTTCTCGGCGGCTGGGAGCGGGTCACCGCCGGCTGGCTGGTCCCCGGCGAGCAACCGGTCCTCGTGGAGACCGGCAGCCAGTCGTCGGTGCCCGTCGTGCTGGACGCGCTGGCCGCGCTGGGTGTCGGCGCCGGCGATCTGGCCGGCATCGTCGTCACCCACGTCCACCTCGACCACGCCGGCGGGGTCGGCGACCTGGCCCGGGCCTTCCCCGGGGCCACCGTGTACGTCCACCCGGTGGGCGCCCGCCACCTCGCCGACCCCTCCCGCCTCATCGCCTCCGCGGCCCGGGTCTACGGCGACACGCTCGACTCGCTGTACGGGCGGCTCGACCCCACGCCGGCGGAGCGCATCCGGGTGCTCGACGATGGTGAGCAGATCCCGGTCGGGCCGGGGAGGGCGCTGGTCGCGGTCCACTCGCCGGGCCACGCGTCTCACCACCTGGCCCTGCACGACACCGAGACGGGGGTCCTGTTCGCCGGCGACGCCGCCGGCGTGCGCCTGCCCGATGTCGGGGTGCTGCGGCCTGCCACCCCACCGCCCGACTTCGACCTCGACCTGGCCATCCGGTCGCTCCACCAGTTCTCGGCCCGCCAGCCCTCGGCGCTGGCGCTGGCCCACTTCGGGGTGCTCGAGGGTGACCCCGGCGAGCTCCTCGACGACGCCGAGCACGTCCTCCGGGAGTGGGCCGCAGTGGCAGAGGCGGCCTGGTCGCGGGGCGACGACGTGGCCCGTGCCTTGGCCGCCGCCTTCGGCGCCGACCCCACCGAGACCATGGCCGTCCTCAACGGCGTGCACTCCAACGCCGCCGGGCTGCGGCGGTGGCTCGAGAAGCGGCCTACGCCGGGCAGTCGGACCGACGATCGGCCGGCGTAGGCGGCTCCTCGAGCGCAGGCCTGGCCAGCTGGTCGGCCGCGGTCAGGGCGATGACGCCGGCCAGCACGGCGAGCAGGGCGCCGGCCACCCCGCTGAGCTCGAGGCCGACCAGGCCGGCGGCCAGGGTCACGAACGGGCCCACGCGCACGGTTGACCGCTCCACGCTGCGCTGGACCAGCACGTTCTCCACGACCTGGTAGGCGACGAAGGCGACGATGAGGACGATCGCCCGCTCGGCCGACGTGGCCGCGGCGAAGACGACGATGGGCAGGGCCCCGATGAGCGCACCGGCCAGCGGTACGAGGTCCCAGAGGCCGACCCAGACGCCGAGCGCCGCCGGCCCGGGCACCTCGGCCAGCCGGGCGGCGAGGTAGGCGGCCAGGCCGGCGGCCAGCGACATGGCCAGCGAGGAGCCGGCGTATCCGAAGGCCCGGTGGTAGACGGCCGCGGCCAGTTCCTCCAGGCGCCGGCGACGGGCGGGGTCGCGCACCTGGTTGCGGGCGGCACGGGCCAGCCGGGGACCGTGCTGCAGGAAAAAGACGGTGAGCACGCCGGTGGCCAGGAAGGCCACCCCCCTGGTGGCCGCGGCCTGCAGCGCCTCGGCCGTCGTGCCGCCGCGCAGGCGCTCGGGGAGCTCCTCGAGGAAGCGGTCGACCCGCTCGGTCAGCCGGATGTCGCGGGCCAGCTCGCCGAAGCGTTCCGAGCGCTCGATCTCGGCCGCCCGTTCCGGACCGGCGTCCTGGAGGCGCCTCGTCTCCCGGGCCACGTCGTCCACCAGGCCGTAGCCGATCGCCCCCAGGGTGCCGACGAGGGTGAGCATCACCAGCCCGGTGGCCAGGGCCCGGGGCATGCGGCGAGCGAGGAGGGAGACGACGGGGTGGAGCAGGCCGGCCAGGGTGGCGGCGACGAGGATCCAGCCGATGACCCGCTGCGCGGCGGCGATCACGGCGAGGAGGGCCAGCGTGGCGCCGAAGATCCCGACGGCGAGGGCGGCCGAGCGGGGCGAGATGCGCAGCCGCTCCCGGGGGATGGGCGCCGCCATGTCGGTACAGTACTGACCGGTGGCCGGCGTCCAGGAGGACCAGTCGAGGTCGAGCCGCCCGGAAGGTCCCGTACGCGAGGTCGACCTCGACTGGCGCTCCGTGGTGTGGGTCATGGCCGCGTTCGTGGCCCTCCTCGCCGTCACGGCCCTGATCCGGGGCGCCCCCCGCGCCATCATCGTGCTGGCCGTCGGCACGCTGCTGGCCCTCGCCCTGGACCCGCTCGTGGGTCGCGTCACCCGGCGGGTGAGCGGCCACCGTGCCGCCGCGGTGGCGGCGGTCATGTTCGGGTTCCTGGCCGTGGCCGTGCTCGCCTTGGCCCTGCTGGTCCCGCCGGCGATCGACCAGGGCCGGGATCTCGGCCGGGAGACCGACCGGGTGGTGGGCCAGATCGAGCAGCTGCCCGTCATCGGCGACGAACTGAAACGGGCCGGGACCGCCGATGCCATCCGGCGGGGCATCAACAGCCTCCCCGACCGCCTCCAAGGGGAGGACACCCCGTTGGTCGGTGCGGCCGAGACGGCGGCCGACGGCCTGCTCGTCGCCATGCTCACGCTGCTGGTCACCATCAGCCTCCTCCTCGACGGCGAGCGGCTGCTGCGGGCGGCCCGCCGGCTCGTCCCCGATCGCCGCGTGGCCCAAGCCGACCGACTCGGCCGGCTCGCCTACCGGACCTTCGGCAAGTACGTCGCCGGGTCGCTGCTGGTCGCCGCCATCGCCGGCATGGCCGTGTTGGCCGTCGGCTTGGTGCTCGGCGTGCCGCTCACACCGCTCCTGGCCGTATGGGTGGCGGTGTTCGACCTCGTGCCTCAAATCGGCGGCGCCGCGGGCGGGATCCCGTTCGTGCTCCTCGGCTTCAGCAAGAGCGCCACCACCGGTGTCATCTGCGCCGTCTTCTTCGTGCTCTACCTCCAGTTCGAGAACCACATCCTGAGCCCGATGGTCGTGGGCCGGTCGGTCAAGCTCTCGCCGCCGGCCACGATGACGGCGGCGCTCGTCGGGGTGTCAGCCGGCGGCGTGGTCGGCGCTCTGCTCGCTGTCCCCGTGGTCGCCGCGGCCAAGGCGGCCTACGTGGAGCTGCGGCCGGGAGAGGCGGATGAAATGCCAGCAGAAGGGGGTAGGGGAGGCGGCGACAACACGCACCAGGAGGTCATCGCCGTGTCGACCGTCGAAAAGTCCGTCGAAGTTCAGCTACCGGTGTCCACCGTCTACAACCAGTGGACCCAGTTCGAGGAGTTCCCCCAGTTCATGGAGGGGGTCGAGCAGGTCACCCAGCTAGACGACACACGCCTGCACTGGGTGGCCCAGATCGCCGGCGTCACCCGCGAATGGGACGCCGAGATCGTCGACCAGCAGCCCGACCAGCGCATCGCCTGGCGCAGCGTCGACGGCGCCGGCAACGGCGGGATCGTCACCTTTCAGCCCGTGGGCCCGAATGCCACCCGGGTGAGCCTGCAGATGCAGTTCGAGCCCGAAGGCGTGGCCGAGACCGTCGGCGAGAAGCTGGGCTTCGTGTCGAAGCAGACCGAGGGAGACCTCAAGCGCTTCAAGTCCTTCATCGAGGAGCGCGGCGCCGAGACCGGGGCTTGGCGGGGCGAGGTCTGACGACCCCACCCCGCCGGCGCCTCCTCATCGGTCCCTGCTAGCTGTACTTCAAACCGAGCCAGCGCGAGCACGCGGGCCAGGCGTCCCAGTTCGAGTACTCGTACAGGTCCAGGGCGGCCTGGTCCTGCACCTCGGGCGCGGCCTCGCTCGGCCAGCCCCAGTACCCCAGCCACTGCCAGGTTTCCAGGGAGAACTGGTAGGCGCCGTAGTACCCGTTGCCGGTGTCGGTGGTGTAGTCGTTGTTGGACTCACACCACCTCAGGGCCTCCAGGTTCTCGGGCGTGGGCGCCGCGTCGTAGCGGCTCCAGGCGGTTGCGGGCATGAGGTTGGTGGCCAGCAGGCCGGTGGACAGAGTCAGCGCGGCGAGAAGTGCCTTGCCTCGGTGGTGCTTGCGCATGTGCGCCTCCTTGAGAGTGCCGAAATAGGCAGTCAGGTGTGGCTCGAAATGCGGGCAGTCGTCATTCGGCATTCAAGCTCGCGAGCAGCGGCGCTCTGGACAAATGTCCGTACGAGGTGCAGACGGAAAACCCTAGGGATGGCGTGACGAAGTGGGGGCAACCTCCGCGGGGATGGCGCGCGCGCCCAGAGGGAGGCGTGCGGGGGAAGTCCGGTCATACTAGGCCGGGCGGCGCGCCAAACCAAATCGACGCCGGCAATTGAGCAGAATTCGCTCAGGGCGAAAGTTCGCGGATCCCCAGTCCGAGGTCGGAGAATTTCTCGAACACACGGTCGTAGCCCCGCTCGAGGTGGTGGACGCCGTGGAGGACCGACGAGCCGCCGGCCGCCGCGGCGGCGATGACGTATGCGAACGCGGCCCGGATGTCGGGCATCTCCACCTCGGCGCCCTGCAGCGGCGACACCCCCCGCACCAGGGCGGAGTGGAGCGCACCCGTCTCCGCGAAGCGGCAGGCGTCACCCACCAGGCACTGCTCGAAGAGCTCGACCTCGGCCTGCATCCGCTGCAGGGCGTCGATGTAGCCCAGGCGGTCCTCGAACAGGGTCTCGTGTACCACCGACATGCCGTGGGCTCGCGTGCAGAGCACGACGAGCGGCGGCTGCCAGTCGGTCATGAAGCCGGGATGCGGGCTGGTGCGCACCGCCGACGGCCGGAGCCGGTCGGCCCACGCCGTCACCGTGTCGTCGGTGATCCGAAAGCTCACCCCCATGCGCTGCAGCGTGGAGATGGCGGTGACGAGCCGCTCCTGGGCGCAGCCGGTGATCCGCACGGAGCCACCCGTGGCCAGCCCAGCCACCAGGTAGGAGAAGGCCTCGATCCGATCACCACCGAGGCGCTGGTCCGCTCCGGTCAGGCGGGGGACGCCCTCGATCACGAAGCGCCGGTCGGGCTGGAGCTCGATGCGGGCGCCCATGCGCTGGAGGAAAAGGGCCAGCTCGACGACCTCGGGCTCGACGGCGGCGTTCTCGAGGACCGTGCGGCCCTCGGCCACCGCCGCGGTCATCAGGACCGTCTCCGTGGCACCGACGCTGGGCCACGGCAGCCGGATACGGGCCCCGTGGAGGGAGACGGCCTTTGCCTCCAGGCCCTCGTCGGTGAGCTCCACCTCGGCCCCGAACTGGCGCAGGGCGTCGACGTGGAAGTCGACCGGTCGTGGGCCGATGCGGTCGCCACCGACCAAGGGCACGAACGCCTCGCCGACGCGGTGCAGCAGCGGTCCGACGAGCAGGATCGACATCCGGTTGAGGCCGCTGTAGGAGACCGGGATGCGGCTCTGATCGAGGCCGTCAGGGTCGATCACCACGGCGTCGCCGGTGATGTCGACCGCCGCGCCGACGGAGCGCAGCATGCCCGCGGTGATCTCGACGTCGCCGATCCGCGGGGCGTTGGTGATCGTGCTGGTCTCCTGGGGGAGCAGTGCGGCGACCATGAGCTTGCTCACCGCGTTCTTCGAGCCGCTGATCTTGACGTCACCGTGGAGGGGCCCGACCGGGTCGATCACCCAGCTGGGCACCGAGGTGGGGGGCGTCACCCCGCCATTCTGGCATCCGCCTCGACCAGCTCCGGCGGGAGGGCCTCGGAGTGCACGACGTGCAGCCGGCGGGTGGTCCGCGTCATGGCCACGTAGAGGGCCCGCCGGCCGGTGGCGGGCGTGCCGCCGGCGATGATGGCGGCCGGCTCCACGAGGACCACGGCGTCGAACTCCAGGCCCTTGGCCTCGTCGACGGCGAGCAGGGCGACGGCGGCGTCGAGCACGCCGGCGCCCTCGGGCACCTGAGGCAGGGCACGGCGGAGGTCGTCGAGGTGCGACGCGGCGCAGATCACGGCTACCTTCCCCTCTCCGACTGCCTCCAGCTCGGCGGCGGCGACGCCGGCCACCGCCTCCGCCAGGCCGTGCGCCGGCACGGCGCTGACCATGGGGTCGAGGCCGGCGCTGCGGACCGAGACGGGCGGCGCCAGGCCGGGTGTCGCCGCGGCCAGGACCGGGGCGGCGAGGTCCATCACCTCCGACGGTGTGCGGTAGTTGACCGACAGCTCGGCGTGGGCCGGTGGCCGGCGGACCGGGAGGTGGGCGAGCACGTCGGCCCATTGCGCGGGCGCCCAGGGACCGCTGGCCTGGCCGAGGTCGCCGACCAGGGTCATCGAGCCGCCGGGACAGCGCCGGCCGAGCATTCGCAGCTGCATCGGAGAGAGGTCCTGGGCCTCGTCGACCACGACGTGGCCGTAGGTGCGCGACCGGGGGTCGAGGAACTCCTCCGCGTCCTCGGCGTCGCCGTGCTCGAGGTGGCGAAGCACGTCGCGGCGCATCTGGGGGTCGACGTCGCCCAGGTCGGCCATGGCCCGCTCGTGCTCGAGGCGGCGACTGTCATCGCCGGCCCGGGCCCGACGGCGGCGGCCCCTCGCCGGCGGGGGCCCGAGCAACACCGACGCTTCGTCCAGAAGGGCGAGGTCGGGCTCGGTCCACGGCGCCTCGGCGGCCCGGGCGCTGCGACGGCGGTGGAGCAGTTCCTGCTCGTCGTCGGTGAGGGTCTTGCCGGCCGCCGAGCGGACCAGCGCCCGGGAGCCGAAGAGGTCGTGGAGCAGGTCCTCGGGGGTGAGGACGGGCCACATGCGCTCCAGGGCCTCGCGCACCGGGCGCTGGCGGAGGACGAGCTCCTCGAAGAACGCCGGGTCGTCGTCCTCCTCGTCTCGCGCCTGGCGGTGAAGGTGGCGGGCGACGAGGCGCTCGACCACCGCCCGGCGGGCGTTGTGGGTGCCGGGGCGCCGCCTGGCCTGGGCCGCGATGCGCCACGACGCCTCGGAGGAGAGCACGAGCCGGCGCCCGTTGAGGAGGACGCTCATCTCGGTGGGCAGGCCGCGGCCGCGGTCGGCGACGGCCCGGGCGATCACCGTGGCCATGCGCGGGTCGCCCTTCACCCGGGCCGCCTCGGAGCTGTCGGTGCCACGGACCGCGGTGCCGACGAGGGACGCCGGCGTGGCGAGGGTCACGCTGTGCTCGCCCAGCGCCGGCAGCACGGCTTCGATGTAGCGCAGGAAGATGCGGTTCGGCCCGACGAGGAGCACGCCCGAGCGCTCCAACGGGAACCGGTGGGTGTAGAGCAGGTAGGCGGCTCGGTGGAGGGCGACGGCCGTCTTGCCCGTGCCCGGCCCGCCCTGGACGACGAGGATGCCCGGGAGAGCGGCCCGGATGATCTCGTCCTGCTCCCGCTGGATGGTGGCCACGATGTCGCCCATGCGGCCGGTGCGTGACCGTCCGAGGGCGGCGAGCAGCGCCCCCTCGCCCACCAGCACCATGTCCGCCTCGGCGTTGTCGCCGTCGGCGCCTTCGCCCAGCAGCTCGTCGTCGAGGCCCACCACCCGCCGCCCGCGCAGGATGAGGTGGCGCCGGCGGGCCAGCCCCATGGCGTGGCGGGCGGTGGCCCGGTAGAACGGCTCGGCCGCCGGCGCCCGCCAGTCGACGACCAGCGGCTCGTTCTCCTCGTCGGCGACCGCCACCCGGCCGATGTACAGATGGTCACCGGCAAGGGGGTCGATGCGGCCGAACACCAGGCCGGCCTCGCCCACCTGGAGGTCGGCCAGCCGGCGGCCGGTCACCTCCATGCGTACGTCTCGCTCGATGCGGTTGGCGAACGTGCCGCCGCTGCCGTGCTCCAGCACGTCCGACGCCAGGGCCCGAGCCTCGGCTCGCATCTCCTCCAGCCGGCGGTAGGCGCGGTCGACTACGGCCTGCTCGGCCTGGATCTCGGTGGTGGGGTCGGCGGCGCTCATGCCGGCTCCCAGGTCAGGCGCCACTCGCCGCCCGAGCCGGCGTCCCGCCAGACACGAGCGGGGGCGGTGACCGTCGACCACGTGCCGGCGGCGTTCGGCTCCCAGCGGACGGCGACGACCTCCAGGTCGTCGAGGGTCCGAGCCTTGCGGAGGTCGACCACGAAGGCGTCGTCGACGGCGGCGATCCCGTGCGGCCACACGTCGACCACCCAGGTGCCATGGAGCTTGGCCGTGGCCCGCATGGTGACCCGGTCGGTGGTCCCTTCTACCGTGGGCGGCTCGTTGGAGGGCACCAGAACGACCTTGCAGCCGGCGACGACGCGCGCGCCGGTCTTGGCCTTGCAGGCGTTGAGGTGCTGACGGAGGGCGGCGAGGGCCTTGTCCTCGAGCTCGGTGGTCAACAGCTGGGCCTGCTTGGTGGGGAGGTAGGACTCGAACCGCCACGCCCTCTCCCACGTGCGCACGAAACCCAGCTTCCGGGGGAGGGCCATCTCGGTCGGCAGCAGGAAGGCCTGGTCGCCGAGCCATTTGTGCATCTGGCCGAAGAGGTCGGGAGGCATGCGGAACTGCTCGACCCACACCTCCAGGACCCGCATGCAGGGGCACATCTCGCCGCCGAAGGCCATCATTGCCTTCTCGGCACTGAGGTCGTGGTCCTCGAGGACGATCTTCCCCCGCCGCCAGGCGATCCGGTGGGCCTCGCCCCCGCAGTCGACGGTGACCGTCGCCTCCGGCAGCGCGTCGTACCAGCGCGGCTTGCGGGGCATGAGCCGGATCAAGCGGCGGCGTCGATGGGCACGACGCGTGCCCACTCGGGCGCAGCCCAGGGCCGCCCGCCGTGCGCCGGGCTGCCGATGATGCCGACCACGACCTGCATGCCCTTGGGCGCCTCCGCCGGCCAAGGGGTCATGCCGTCGGTCAGCACGACGATCACCGACGGCCTCGGCCGCAGCTTGGCCGCCGCGGCCAGGCCGACGCCCATGTCGGTGCCGCCGCCGCCGACGAGGTTGATCTGCCGGACGTTGCTCACGTGCTGGACGGCGTGCACCGCGGCGTCGACGGCCATGACCCGCACCCGGTTGCGGGCCAGGCCCACGCCCTTGAGGAGGCCGTCGACCTCGGCCAGCACGGTGGCCAGCTCCTCGTCGCCCATGCTGCCCGACGTATCGCAGAGCACGAGCACCTCGGGCACCGGGCGCTCCAGCGCCGGCATGACGATGTCGGGGCTGGCCGAGGCCCGCCTCGACGGCCGGCGGTAGGTGTAGTCCACCCGGCCGCTCACCGTCGACAGCCCCTTGCGGATCTCCGCGGCCAGCACCCGCCGCCAGTCGACCTTGGGATCGAGCATGTCCTCGGCCCACCGCCGCCACCCCGCCGACAGGCGGCCGGCGCCGTCCTTGCAGAAGCGGAGCACCTCGCTCGCCACCTGGGAACGGATCAGGTGCTGTTCGCCGGGCGGCAGGGCGCTGCCCTCGTCGGAGTCGCGCTCCCACTCCCGGGTCTGGCCGTCGGAGCCGCTGCCGCAGTCGGGCTCGCTCTCGGTGTGGGTGTGGGGGGCGCGGTAGTACTCCTCGGCCAGTCGACCGGCTTTCCAGCCCAGCTCATGGGGTACGACGCGGTCGTCGGGAAGGCGCAGTCCGGTGCCGATCAGGTCGTCGTTGATCTCGGCGTCGGCGGCCAGGGCCCAGTCCTTGCCGGAGGCGCCGGCCACGCCGGCGTGCCGTGCCCGCCCGGCGTGGTCGCGCACCAGGTGGCCGGCGTGGTGGACGAGCAGGCCTCCGAGGACCTCGACGCTGGTGCGGTCGACGAACTGGGGGTTGACGTAGAGCCGCCACGACTCGTCGACGGCCGCGGTCTTGACGCCAGCCGACGCGATCGCCCGGGAGGCGAAGAGTGCGGCGGTCAGGTACGGGTACCGGCGGACGGCCCACAGCCGGGCCGCCAGCAGCTTGTGGGTGTTGAGCTCCACGGGACCGTCCAGGCTAGCCGCGCGCGCCGTCCAACCAACCCGCGTCCTTGAGGAGCGGGAGGAACAGCTTCACCTCCGGGGGCGCCGACACGCCCGGGGGGCGGCACTGGGCCAGGGCTCGTGCCGCCACCGCGCCCACGTCGGGCGCGTGCTCGCCGACCTTGCCGACGACCTTCCATCCCGCCAGCCACCTGTCCGGCGTCGGCCTGGCCGCCACCGCGGCGGCCACGGACGAGAGCACGGCGTGGGCCCGGTCGTGCCGCTCGGGGACCTCGAATGCGCCCGGGTCGGCGAGCACCTCCTCGGGGTCGGGCAGGTCCATCTCCAGGTGCCACATGAGCAGCTCGATGCCCGGCCCCTCGCCGACCGCGCCGGTCAGCAGGGCCGTCTCCGCCTCGGTGCTGGCACCGACGGCGCTGGTCGCGGCCCAGAGCCTGGCGGCCATGTCCCAGGTCCGCGGGCTCGGCCAGCCCCGTCCCGCTCGTGCCGCGTCGGTGGGAAGTTCGCAGGCCAGGCCCGGGCGGACGTTGATGAACGCCGCCACCAGGCTCCGGGTGTAGGGGATCTCGTCCTCCCAGTTCTGGGGGAGCGTCGGCACCTGTGGTGCCTCGAAGCCGGCGACCAGGCCGTGGGCGAACGCCGCCGGCTCCACGGTCCAGTCCAGGTGGCAGAACCGGTTGGCCAAGGGGGCGGCCAGATCCCAGCCGTCGGCGGCCTGCTCCGGCGGGTTGGCGGCGGCGATGACGACCACGCCGGCGGGCAGGGGCAGGTCGCCGACGACTCGCTCGAGGACGACCCGGAGGAGTGCGGCCTGGACCGCCGGCGGGGCGGTGGAGATCTCGTCGAGGAACAGCACGCCCTTGTCTGCCGCGGCCAGGCGCTGGGCCCACCGTGGCGGGGCGAACCGCACCTCGCCGCCGGTGACGATGGGAAGGCCGGCGAAGTCCGACGGCTCGCGGATGGCGGCGATGACCGTCTCGCACGGCCACCCCATTCCGTCGGCCATGGCCGTGATCGCCGAGGTCTTGCCCGTGCCCGGTGCACCCCATAGCAGCACCGGCACGCCGGCGGCCACTGCGATCCCGAGGGCCTCCGTCGTGGTGTGCTGGCTCACAGGGTCGAGGCTACCCCCGCTCATCGGCTTGATTGCTGGTCGCGACCTGCCGATACCATCATCCTGGTGGCTCTCTCCCCCCGCTCCCTGCTCGATCGTTCGCGCACGCCGGGCGGGAGGAAGATGATCCGCTACAGCATGGTCTCGGTCATCTCGGTGCTCGTGTCCCAGGTCGTGCTCTTCGTCGCCCAGTCGTTCTGGTCGGCCCGCACGTCGAACATCCTGGCCGTCTGCATCTCCGCCGTGCCGTCGTACTACCTGAACCGGGCGTGGGCCTGGGGCAAGACCGGGAAGTCGCACCTGATGAAGGAGATCGTCCCCTTCTGGAGCCTGGCCCTGCTGGGGCTCGTCTTTTCGACGTTTGCCGCCGACTACGCCGAGTCCAACGCCCATCACCTCACCAGCTCCGACCTCGGCGCCCGCCTGATCGTCAACGGCGCCGCGCTGGCCGCCTTCGGCATCCTGTGGGTGGGCAAGTTCTTCATCTTCAACCGGGTGCTGTTCGCCCACCAGCCCGAACCTTCCCTGCCCGCCGGCGGGTGACGGCGTTCGAGGTCGCGGTCGCCGGCGTGCGGCCGCTCGACGACCACGCCGGAGCGGAGGCCGCCGCGCTCCACGACCGGCTGGCCAAGCCCCAGGGCGCCCTCGGCCGCCTGGAGACCGTCGGCATCCAGTTGGCCGCCATCGCCGGCACCTGCCCCCCACCCGTCCCCGAGCCCGTCACCGTGGCCGTCTTCGCCGGCGACCACGGCGTGTTCGCCGAGGCGGTCACGCCGTGGCCCCAGGAGGTCACCGCGCAGATGGTGTCGGCGTTCTGCGCCGGCGGCGCCGCGGTGAACGTGCTGGCCCGCCACGCCGGCGCCCAGGTGCTGGTGGTCGACGTGGGGGTCGCCGCCGACCTCCCGCCGGCGCCCGGCCTGCTCCGGCGCAAGGTGCGCCGGGGGACGGCCAACCTGCTCTGGGGACCGGCCATGACCGTCGACGAGGCCCGCCAGGCCCTCGACGTGGGCGCCGAGGTGGCCGCCGACGCCGTGGAGGGCGGCGCCCGGTGCCTGGTGACCGGGGACATGGGCGTGGCCAACACCACGGCGTCGGCGGCCCTGATCGCCGCCCTCACCGGCCGGCCCGCGGCCGACGTCACGGGCCGGGGCACCGGCATCGACGACGAGACCTTCACCCGCAAGGTGCTGATCATCGAGGCCGCCGTGTTCCGGGCCGCCGCCGGCGCCGGCGATCCGCTCGTCGTCCTGGCCGCCGTCGGGGGCCTGGAGATCGCCGCCATCGCCGGGTTCATCGTGGGTGGCGCGGCAGCGGGCGTCCCTGTGGTGGTCGACGGTGTCATCGCCCTGGCCGCGCTTCTCGTGGCCACCGCCGTCGCCCCTGGCTCCGTCGACTACTGCATCGCCGGCCACCGCTCGACCGAGCCGGGCGCGACTGCCGCCCTCGAGTACCTCGGGCTCAGCCCGCTCCTCGACCTCGGGATGCGCCTCGGCGAAGGGACCGGCGCCGTCCTGGCCGTCCCCCTCGTTCAGGCCGCGGCCAAGGTCCTGGGAGAGATGGCCACGCTCGACGCCGCCGGGGTCACGAGGAAGGACTGACATGCGGGCCGACCGGCTCGAGATCGCTCGCCGGGTGCCCGGCTTCATGCCCGACGAGGAAGGAGTGGCCCTCCACGCAGCCGGCCTCGTGGCTGCCGCCGCCGGCCCGCTCCTGGAGGTCGGTTCCTGGTGCGGCAAGTCGGCGGTGTACCTGGGCGACGCCGCCGAGGAGGCCGGCACCGTGCTGTTCTCGCTGGACCACCACCGGGGTTCGGAGGAGAACCAGGCCGGCTGGGAGCACCACGACGCCGCCCTGGTCGACCCTCGCACGGGCCGCATCGACACGCTGGCCTGCTTCCGGCGCACCATCGAGGACGCCGGCCTCGAGGACACCGTCATTGCCGTGGTTGGCGAGTCCACCGTCGTCTCCGCCCACTGGCACACTCGGCTCGGGATGGTCTTCATCGACGGTGGTCACGGCGAGGCGCCGGCCCACGCCGATTACGAGGGCTGGGCACCCTTGCTGGCCGTCGGGGGCCTGCTGGCCATCCACGACGTGTTCGAGGACCCGGCGGACGGCGGCCGCCCTCCGTATGAGATCTGGCGCCGGGCCCTCGGCTCCGGCGCCTTCGAGCCCCTCGATCGGGCCGGCGCCGGCTCGTTGCGCGTGCTCCTCCGTACCGCCGACGGATGCTGAGACCGGTCGCCGTCCTGGTGCTCGTCGTGGCCGGGGCCTGCGCCCGCTCCGGCGACAGGCCGCCCGAGCGCCTGACCGTCGGTGGCCAGCCGGTGGCCGTCGCCGCCCTTGTCGACGCCCACGCCGGCCTGTGCCAGGCGGCGGACCAGCCCGATGCCGCCCGGCGGCTGTTCTTCGACCGTTCCCACGAGGCCCTCCACACCGTCGCCCGTGCCCTGGAGGACGTCGACCGGGCCCAGGCCGCCGAGCTCCTCCAGGCCAAGGAGAAGGTGGAGTCCGAGCTGGCGGTGCCGCCGGCCGGCCTCCCCGACGACCTCCGCCGCCTGGCCGACGTCTACCGCGCCGGCCTGGGGCGACTTGCCATCACTGCGCCGCCCTGCGAGAAATGAACATGCCCTTCCACCGCCGCCTGGCCGCCGCCGGCGCCCTGCTGCTCGTCCTCGTCGCCTGCGGCAGCTCTGGGGGGGAGGCGAGGGGGCCCAGCGCCGACGACCTCGCCGTGCAGGTCGCCAGCTTCGACCTGGCTACCGGCCGGCCGGCCCGCTTCATCGTCGGGCTGGTGACCGTGGACCAGCGCCTGATCGGCTACGGCGAAGTGGACATGCGCTTCTCCTACGTCGGCACCAAGGACGGGGCCAACCCGACCCCCTTCGGCCCTCCCGTCAAGGGCTCGTACCTGCCGATCCACGGCTCTGAGGTGCCGTCGCCGCAACCGGCCACCCCCCAGATCGTCGCCGCCTCCAACACGCGCGGCGTCTACGGAGCGCAGGCCGGCTTCGACAGGGCCGGTTTCTGGGAGGTGGAGGTGACGGCCACCGTCGAGGGCAAGCAACGCCGCGGCAAGGGGGCGTTCGCGGTGAACGAGACCCATGCCGTCCCTGCTCCCGGCGATCCGGCCCTGGCCACCGAAACCCTGACGTTGACCACCCCCGACGTCCCCCGCCCGGCCATCGACTCGCGGGCGGGCAGCGGGGAGATCCCCGACCCGCACCTGCACCGCACCACCATCGCCGCCTCGCTGGCGGCCAAGCGCCCCGTGGTGGCCGTCTTCGCCACGCCGGTCTACTGCACCAGCCGCTTCTGCGGCCCGGTGACCGACCTCGTCGACGAGCTGGCCCATCAGTACGCCGACCGCGCCGACTTCGTCCACGTCGAGATCTGGCGGGAGTTCCAGACCAAGACGGTGAACAAGTCCGCCGCCGAGTGGGTCCTCCGGAACGACCAGATCAACGAGCCGTGGGTCTTCGTGATCGGGGCCGACGGCAGCATCGCCGCCCGCTTCGACAACGTGGTGACGAAGGGCGAGCTCGAGCCGCTGATCCGGGCCCTCCCGGTGATCGGCCGCCAGGGCTAGACGCCGGCTGTCTCGCCAGTGTCGGCCGGCGTCAGACGCCGGCGATGGGCGCCGGCGGCGCCTTTGTGCGGCGGGCGTAGTTCGGCCGGTCGCTGTCGTCGGGGGGATCCGGCTCCCGGCCCTCCAGCTGGGCTTCGGCCCACTGCCGCAGGAGGTCGCCCTCGGGCCGCCAGCCGACGACCGCCTGTAGGTCGGCCTGGCCGCCAGCGCGGTCGCCCGCGGCCAGGCGGGCCACCCCCCGGGCGTAGAGGATGCGGGGGTCGTCGGCCACCGGCGGCCGCACGTGGGTGAACGCCTCCAGCGCCTGCTCGGGCCGGTCCATCGCCTCCAGGGCCAGACCGGCGTTGGCCCACAGTCGCTGGGCCACCTCGCCGTCGTCGCCGGGGGCCAGCTCGGCGAGGCCGGCCTGAGCGGCGATGTAGGCCTGGCTCCACCGGTCCTCGATGACGGCCAGCCGGGCGCGGGCCAGGTGCAGCCGGGCAGCGCCGTCACCCCGCATCGCCGGGTCGCCGGCGGCGGCGTCGAGCGTCCGGCGGGCCAGGGACATCTCACCGTTGCGGGCGTACAGCAGGGCCAGCTCCATGGCCGCCTGCGGATCACCGGGTGAGGCGGCCGCCGCCGCCTCGAGCCTGGCGATGTCGGCGGCCAGGGCGTGGTCGATGTCGAACAGCGTCCGCCGGCCCTCGCCGCGCCACCAGCGCCACGTGCCGACCAGGACGGCGACATGGACGACCGCGGTGGCCGTGCTCAGCCCGGGGGTGAGGCCGAAGGCGTAGATCCGCGTCCAGTCGCCGAAGGACGCCGACAACGACAGGAGCGGGTACATCACCAGCTGGAACACCACCTGCAGGAGCCCGCCGAACAGGAGCGTCCGCCGGAGGGCGCGGGGCAGGCGGGCGCCGTAGGCGCCGGCCACCGCCAGCCCCAGGCCCACACCGGTGCCGACGATGTTGCCGGAGATCGCCACCCACCACAGCTCGGCGGTCGACAGGCCGGGGGCGACCGTCACCGACCCCTCGATGAGCCCGTAGTGGAAGTCGAGGACACGGCCGCCCACCATCCGGGCGCCGACGACGTGGCCCACCTCGTGGAGGAGGACCACGATCGGCGGCACGACGAAGACGGCGCACTGGGTGGCCAGCCGGCGGTCCTCGGCGGTGAAGTCGTCATCCCAGAACGCACGCCACCGGCGGGCGACCATGAAGAGGGTGGCGAGCAACGCCAACCCGAAGACGATGTCGACGCCGGTGGCGTCCTGGCCGTTCGGCACGCCGTGGAGCTTACGGGGATACAGTCCGAATGCGTCTGCGAGGAGAGGCCTCTGCCATGGCGAGTCGGTACGACCTGGTCATCGTCGGCATGGGTTCCGGTGGCATGGTGGGGGCCGAGTTCGCCTCCACCATCGGCCTCCGGGTCGCCGTCATCGAGCGCGGCCGGGTGGGCGGTGACTGCCTGTGGACCGGCTGCGTACCCTCCAAGGCCCTCCTCGCGTCGGCCAAGGCCGCCCACACCATGAAGGTGGCCGACCGGTACGGCCTCCCGTCGCTTCCCCCCGTGGACATCGACACATCGCTGGTCTGGAAGCGGATCCGGGCCATCCAGCAGGAGCTCGCCGGCTCCGACGACGACCCCGAGCGCTTCCGGGCCATGGGCGTCGAGATCATCGCCGGCCAGGCCCGGATCACCGGGCCCAACACCGTCGAGCTGGTCGGGCAGGACTGCACGCTCGAGACGCGGGTCATCCTGGTGTGCACCGGCAGCCGGCCGCTCGTCCCGCCGATCGAGGGCCTCAAGGAGGCCGGGTTCCTCACCAGCGAGAGCGTCTTCGAGATCGAGCGGGCGCCGAAGAGCGTGGTGATGATCGGCGGAGGTCCCATCTCCATCGAGCTGGCCCAGGCGTTCACCCGACTCGGCATCCCCACGACGGTCCTGCAGAAGGACCAAGGCATCCTGCCCCGTGACGAGCCCGACCTCGTCGCCGTCCTCACCCGCATGCTGCGGGAGGAAGGCGTCGACCTGCGGCTCGACGTGGACACCGAGCGGGTGGCCGTGGCCGAGGGCCGCAAGATCGTCTTCGGGGCCGAGCACGGCGAGCCGGCGCGTTGGGAGGCCGAGGAGCTCCTGGTCGCCGTCGGGCGCCGGCCGAACATCGAGGGCCTCGGGCTCGAGGAGGTCGGTGTCAAGGTCGGGCGGCGCGGCATCGAGGTCGACGAGCGCATGCGGACCAGCGTCCCGTCGATCTACGCCGCCGGCGACGTCGCCGGCCGCTTCCTTTTCACCCACTCGGCGGCCTACGAGGCGGTGCGGGCCGTCCGCGACGCCTTCTACCCGGGCAAGGGCAAGGTGACCGACTTCGTGCCGTGGTGCACGTTCACCGATCCCGAGCTGGCCCACGCGGGCCTCACCGTGGCCGAGGCGGGGAAGAAGCACGGCGACGACGTGGAGGTGTGGCGCATGGAGCTGTCGCACTCCGACCGGGCTCGGGCCGAGGGGGCGTCCGAGGGGGCGATCGTGGTGGTGACGGCCAAGGGGCGGCTGGTCGGCGCCCACATCCTCGCGCCCTCCGCCGGCGAGATGATCCACGAGCTGGCCCTGGCCATCAACGAGGGGATGAAGCTGGCGGAGGTGGCCAGCCTGATCCACGTGTACCCGACGTTGTCGACCGGGATCGGCCAGCTGGCCGGCGAGGCCGCATTCGAGGGCGCCAAGCGCCTCCGCTGGCTGGTGCGCAAGGAGAAGTAGGGCGACGCCCTAGTCGTCCTTGCCCTTCCCCTTCTCTCCGCCCCTGCCCTTGTCGTCGGCCTTGCCGGTCGCCGGGGCAACGGTGGCCGGGGGCCGCGTCGGGGCGGTCACGATCGGCGCCGCCGTCGTCGCCGGCGGGGCGGCGCCCGTGGTGGTCGACGGTTGGGTCGCCTCGGTCTGGGTCCGGGCCGGCTGGTCGCTCGGGCCGGCGTCCTTGCGGTTGAGGGCGGCCACGAGCACGGCGACGAAGAGCAGGGCGGCGAGGAGGGCCACAGGCACCCGGGAGCGCCGGCGCCCGAGGACGGGTGGCGGAGCGGCCACACCGACCACTGCGGTGTCGGTGAGCGCCGACCGGTCGAGCACGGCCGTGGCGGCGACTTCGCCCACCGCGGCGGCGCCACCGGCCAGAGGCACCGTCGGGTCACCGTCGGCCAGGGCGGCGGCCATGGCGGTCGCGGAGTCGAAGCGTGCCGTCGGGTCGGTGGCCATGGCCCGCTCGACGGTGGTCACCAGGCCGGGGTCCAGGCCGGGCTTGGCCTCGTGCAGCGGCTGGAAGTCGCCGGCGACGATGGCCATTGCCGTCGCCGTCGGCGTGTCCCGACGGAACGGCGACGTGCCGGTGAGGGCCTCGTAGAGCACGACGCCCAGGGAGTAGAGGTCGGACTGCGCGGTGGCGGGGCCGCCGTTGAGCCGCTCGGGCGGCAGGTAGGCCGGAGTGCCCAGGAGCTGGCCGGTGCCGGTCAGGTCGAGGGCACCGTCGGACGCCTCGACGCTCTTGGCGATGCCGAAGTCGGCGATCTTGGCGTGGCCGTCGGCGGTGACGAGGATGTTCCCGGGCTTCACGTCGCGGTGGACCAGCCCGACGGAGTGGGCCGCGGCCAGCGCGCCCAGCACCTCGCGGGCCACTTGTCGGACCCAGGCCGGGTCCTGCGGTCCGTTGACGATGCGGTCGGCCAACGTCTCGCCCGGCAGGCGCTCCATGACGATGTACGGCCGGCCGTCGTGGTCACCGGTGTCGTAGACGGCCACGGCGTGGGGGTCGCTCAAGGAGGCCGCCGCGCACGCCTCGGCCTGGAACCGCCGGCGGATGTCCTCACGGGCCGCCATTTCGGGCAGCAGGAACTTGACCGCCACGGGGCGCTGGAGGCGGAGGTCGGTGCCGGCCAGGACCTCGGCCATCCCGCCGCGTCCCAGCGGTCCCTCCAGGCGGTAGCGGTCGGCGATCACCTCGGCCGCGCCGGTGCGAGAGGCGGTCACCTCGCACAACATACCCGTCCCCCGCCCCGGCGTACCGTCTCGAGCGCAGCGCAGCGCGGCAGCCGGCCCGCCGGCCGCCGCGGGGGTCCTTGAGGGAGCCGCGCCGAGCGACCAGTGTGGGAGCCGTGACAGTCGAGGGCACCGCCGCCGAGGGGTTCGAGCCGGTGCGGGATGCCTTCGCCGCCAACTTCGTCGATCCCGGGGAGATCGGCGCCGCGGTCTGCGTCTTCGTCGACGGCCGCCCCGTCGTCGACCTCTGGGGTGGACTGGCCGACGCCCACACCGAACGGCCGTGGACGGGGGACACCCCGGTGCTGGTCTACTCGGCCACCAAGGGCCCGACGTCGGCCTGCGCCCTCCTGCTGTGGGAGCAGGGCCTCCTCGACCTCGACGCCCCCGTCGCCGAGACGTGGCCGGAGTTCGCCGCCGCAGGCAAGGGGGCGGTGACCACCCGGCACCTGCTGACCCACCAGGCCGGGCTGCCCGTGTTCGACGAACCCATCACCTTCGCCGAGTGCCACGATCACGACCTGGTGGCCGCCCGCCTCGCCGCGCAGGCGCCCCATTGGGAGCCGGGGACAACGCACGGCTACCACCCGCTGACCTGGGGCTGGCTGGTGGGCGAGGTGGTCCGCCGGGTGTCCGGGGTGACTGTCGGCGCCATGGTGGCCGACTTCGGCCTCGACCTGTGGATCGGCCTCCCACCCGAGCGGGAGGCCGGCGTGGCCCGGCTGGCGGCGGGCCGGTTCGACCTCAGCGCGCTGGGGCCGGACGACCCTGGGCTCAGCTTCGTCACCGCCATCATGGACATCGAGTCGCTCACCTTCAAGGCGTTCGCCAACCCGCCCGGCCAGCTCGACGTGGAGTCCTTCAACGCCCCCGAGGTGCACCAGGCCGAGTGGCCCGCGGCCAACGGCATCGCCTCCGCCCGGGCGCTGGCCACCTTCTACGGCGAGCTCGCCGCCGACCGGATCCTGTCGGCGGCCACGCTCGACGAGGCCTCTCGCGTGCAGGTGTCCGGTCGCGACCGGGTGCTCGCCGTCGACACCGCCTTCGGCCTCGGGTTCTCCCTCCACTCGGTCATGACGGCCGGCGGCGGAGGAGGCTTCGGTCACGAGGGCGCCGGCGGCTCCGTCGCCTTCGCCGACCGCTCCGAGGGACTGGGCTTCGCCTACGTCATGAACCAGCTCACCGCCTCCCTCGGCGCCGACCGCCGGGCCCGCCGGCTGGTGGAGGCGGTCTACGCCTGCCTATGACGGCGGTGTTGAGTCCAGCAGCTCCAGCAGGCGCTCGGGAGGTCGGGCGACGATGGCCCGGTCGCCATGGATCACGATCGGGCGCTGGATGAGGGTCGGGTGGGCGACCATGGCGTCGAGGAGCCGGTCGCGCTCGGCGGCGTCGAGGTTCAGCTCGGCGTAGACCGGCTCTTTGGTGCGGACGATGTGGCGAGGGTCGTCGGTGCCCAGCTTCACCAGCACGTCCTCGAGGTCGGCGCGGGTGGGCGACGTCTCGAGGTACCGGACGTAGTCGGCGTCGATGCCGCGCTCCTCGAGGATGGCCGCTGCCGTCCGGCAGTTGCTGCACTGCGGGTTGAAGAAGACGGAGGTGTCCATGGCGTCATGGCAGTCTACGACTCGATATGAGCGAACCATTCGCCCTTGTGACCGGCACGACCGGCTTCATCGCCGCCCGCCTCGTGCCCGCCCTGCTGGCCGACGGGTTCCGGGTTCGGGCCACCGGCCGCCGACCGCGGCCCGACCACCTCCCCGAGGAGGCGGAGTACCGGGCCGCCGACCTCGCGGGCGACGAGCCGGAGGTCCTCGAGGCTCTCTGCCGGGGGGTCACCCACGTCTTTCACCTGGCCGGGGCCTCGAGCTCCAAGTCCACCCAGGAGGAGATGGAGCGGAACAACATCGACGCCACCGCCCACCTCCTCGACGCCGCCGGCCGGGGGCGGCTGGAGCGGTTCGTGCACATGAGCTCGACGTCGATCTACGGCGAGGAGAAGCAGCTCCCGCTGCCGGTCCGGGAGGACGTCGAACCCAACGCCAGCCGCGGTTACGGCAAGGCCAAGTGGGGCGCCGAGCAGGAGGTGTGGGCCAGGAGCCGGGAGGGCATGCCCGTCGTCGTCCTCCGCCCGGTCACCGTGTACGGGCCCGGGGCGACCAAGCTGATGGCCAGCGCCATCCTCGACACCGCTATCGAGCGGGCCGCGGGCCTGCCCCGCCTCGCGGTGGCCGCCGAGCCCATGGAGCAGCGCCTCGTGCACGTCGACGACCTCGTCGCCGCCACCATCCACCTGGCCCGGTCGCCCCAAGCGACGGGGCGGGCGTTCAACGTGGTCGACGGCATCTACCCGTCGAGCCACGACGTGGCCGGCGTACTGGCCGGCTGCTTCGGCATGGACGTCGAGGTCGGTGGCGAGGGCCTCGACGAGGACCGGCGCCGGAAGGTCCACGACCACCTCGTCGAGCAGGGCATGGAGCCGGCGATCCTGTTCACCCCCGACCGGCTGCGGCTGATGACCAAGACCAACCGCAACAACCGGCTTTCCACCGAGGCCATCGAGTCCACCGGCTTCCGGTTCGCCCGCACCGACTTCGCCGCCGCCGTCGCCGACAACGTCGACTGGTACCGCTCGAAGGGGTGGCTGCCTAGGGCTTGAGCAGCTCGAGCAGGAACGGGTTCGTGGCCCGCTCCTTGCCGATGGTGGTGGTGTCGCCGTGGCCGGGCAGGACCTGGACGGCGTCGTCGAGGGGGAGGATCTTCTCGGCCATCGACGCCATGAGCTGGGCGTGGCTCCCGCCGGGCAGGTCGGTGCGGCCGATGGACCCGGCGAAGAGGTGGTCGCCGGTGAACAGGATGGGCGGCTCGCCATCGACCTCGAGCAGGAAGCAGGCGGAGCCCTGGGTGTGCCCAGGGGTGTGCAAGGCGGTGAACGTCATGCCGGCGCCGGAGACGCGCTCACCGTCGTCCAGGCCCCACAGCAGCTCCGGCGGGCGCAGGTCGAGGTCTTCGTAGTCGAGGATCTGACCCAGTGTGCCGCTGGTGCGGACGGGGTCGAGGAGCATGTGGCGATCGTGGTCGTGGATGCGGACGGGGACGTCGTCGCCCTGCGCCCGGCACAGCTCACCGACGCCGCCGATGTGGTCGACATGGCCGTGGGTCGCCAGCAGGGCGACCAGCCGCAGCCCGTGCTCCTCGAGGTGGCCGACGATGGCGCCGGGGTCGGGCGGCGCGTCGATCAGCACGCACTCCCCGCCGGCGCCGGTCGCGGACACGACCCACGCGTTGGTGCCGGCGATCCACAGCCGTAGTCCGGAGATCATCATGAGCGGCGGTCCAGCGCCTCGGCCACCGATCGCGGTCGGGGGTCGGCTTCGATCTCCTCCAGCATCAGCGGCAGGGCGATGCGCCAGTTCGGCCACTCGTCGAGCGTCCCGGGCATGTTCGGGCGCTCCTTCACGCCCAAGGCGTCGTCGAGGCCGGCGGTGAGCAGCATGCAGGGGGCGTTGGACAGGGCGTCGTAGGTGGCGGTCACGACCTGGTCGACGGGGGCCTCGTCGTCTACGCCGGCGACCCGCTTCAGGCGCTCGCGCACCTCGCGGGTGCCTTCCTCGTTCGGCTCCATGCCGATGCCCCGCTGGTCGGCCAGGTCCGTGCCGGTCCAGAGCCCGGCGATGGTCGGCAGATCGTGGGTGGTGACCGCGGCCAGGGCCTGCTCCGGGTACTCGGCCGGCGGCCGGTCCTCGAACCAGACCAGGCGATAGGAGAGCACGCCGCGGGCGGCGAGCTCCTCGCGCACCCGATCCTCCACCGTGCCCAGGTCCTCCCCGACGGCGTAGGCGCCGGCCCGGTGGCATTCCAGGGCGACGATGTCGAGCAGGTCGTCGTCGCAGTAGCGGACGTAGACGCCGTCGGCGGGCGAGGCCGCGTCGCGTGGCACCCACCAGAGTCGGAACAAGCCCATCACATGGTCGAGGCGCAGCCCGCCGGCGTGGCCGAGCGTGGCCCGGATGGTCTGGATGAACGGCTGGTAGCCGGCGCTGCGCAGCCGCCACGGGTCGAACGGTGGCAGCCCCCAGCTCTGGCCCTGGGCGCTGAACTCGTCGGGCGGCGCCCCCACCGCCATGTCGAGCGCCAGCACGTCCTGCCACAGCCAGCCGTCGGCGCCCGCCGGGTCCACGCCGACCGCCAGGTCGTGCATGACGTCGATGTCGGTCGACGCAGCTTGGAGCTGGCGGTCGACGAGCCACTGCAGCCACTGGTGGAACCGCCACCGGCCGTACTGGGAGCGGCGGACCTCGGCGACCGCCGGCCCGTCCGGGTGCTGTGCGCCCGCCGGCCATCCCCGCCAGTTCGGGCCGTGCTCCTCGGCCAGTACGCAGAATGCGGCGTAGTCGCCGAGGGAGTCGCCCTGTGACTCCCGCCAGGCGTCGAACGCCGGGTCGCCCGTGAACCCCTCCCAGATCCGCTCCAGGGCCCCCATCTTGAGCCGGAAGACGGCGTCCCGGTCGATGAGGCCGCTCTCGTTGAGGGCCCGTCCCGCGGCCGCCAGCGTGCCGAGGTCGTCGAGGCGGATGGCGCCGTCGACGTCCTCTACCCGCAGGTACAGCGGATTGCGGAAGCGACGGCTGCTCGGGAAGTACGGGCTGGTGGATTGGGGCAGCGTGGGGTGGGCGGCGTGGAGGGGGTTCACGAGGATCAGGCCGCCGCCGAGCTCCTTCGACGTCCACCGTCCGAGTCGGCCGAGGTCGCCGAGGTCGCCCATGCCCCAGCTGGCTCCCGAGCGGACTGCGTATAGCTGCACGGCCCAGCCCCACGTGGGGGCGAGCTCGGGTAGGGGGCAGCGGCCGGGAGAGACGATGACGTCGGTGCGCCGGCCGTCGTCGAGGCGAACGAGCGAGTGGTACCCGAGGGGCAGGTCGGCTGGCAGATGTCCCTCGACCCGCACGACCTCGCCGCCCTCGGTCGTCAGGTCGGCGGGCCCGTCCAGGGGCGTGGTGGCCGCGGCCCGCACGAAGATCGTGCGGGCGGCCGGCGGGGCTCCGTCCCCGTCGGTGCCCATGGCGCGGAGCACCGACGCCACCGTCTCGGCGCTCACGTCGTGCCAGGTGCCCTGGGCGTCCTGCCAGCGCTCCTGCACACCCCACTCGGCGACGCCCATGAGTGCCGGAGTCTACGGTCCGCCCAACCGGCTCCGGCGCGGGGGCGAGGGGTAGACTGTCCCGCCTATGTCGAAGTGGTTGGTCGAGCGAAAGCTGTCGGAGTCAGCGGAACGGCTGCGCCAGCTGCGCGCCGAGATGCGTGTCGTCGACGAGCAGCTCGCCTTCCTCTCCGACGCCGCGGACGACGCCCGCCTACGGGCCATGGTCTCCGAGACGCCCATGGCCGACAAGGAGCACCGTGAGGCCCAGAAGCACGCCGACGCCATGACGCGCCACCGCAGCGAGCTTGTGTCCCAGATCGGCGAGCTGGAGAAGGCCCAGGACGAGCTGCTCGAGCGGCTGTTCGCGGAACAGTCCTGAGCAGCGTGGCCACTCGAATCGTCATCGCCGAGGACGAGGCCCTGATCCGGCTGGACCTCAAGGAGACCCTCGAAGCCGAGGGGTACGAGGTCGTCGGCGCCGTCGGCCGCGGCGACGAGGCCGTCGAGCTGGTCAAGGAGCTCCACCCCGACCTGGCCATCCTCGACATCAAGATGCCCGGCATGGACGGCATCGCCGCCGCTCGGGAGATCACCAGGTCCCGGCGCGCCGCCGTGTTGATCCTCACCGCGTTCAGCCAGCGTGACCTGGTCGAGCAGGCGCGCGACGCAGGCGCCTTCTACTACCTCGTGAAGCCGTTCCAGACCAGTGACCTGGTCCCGGCCATCGAGGTCGCCCTCGGCCGCTTCGCGGACATGCGGGCCATGGAGGCCGAGGTCGAGGGCACCAAGGAGCGAATGGAGACCCAGCGCATCGTCGGTCGGGCCAAGGGCCTGCTGATGGACCGAGACGGTATGTCCGAGGCCGACGCCTTTTCGTTCATCCAGCGAACGGCCATGCAGCACCGCACCAAGATGCGCACCGTCGCCCAGCAGATCATCGACGGCACCCTGCCGTCGGACTGACGAGGCTCAGGCGAAGCCTGCTTGCCTTGTCGGAACCAGCAGTCAGCCGCCCGGACCGACGAGGCGCAGGCGAAGCCTGCTTGCCTTGTCGGAACCAGCAGTCAGCCGCCCGGACTGACGAGGCTCAGGCGAAGCCTGCTTGCCTTGTCGGAACCAGCAGTCAGCCGCCCGGACCGACGAGGCGCAGGCGAAGCCTGCTTGCCTTGTCGGAACCAGCAGTCAGCCGCCCGGACCGACGAGGCGCAGGCGAAGCCTGCTTGCCTTGTCGGAACCAGCAGTCAGCCGCCCGGACCGACGAGGCGCAGGCGAAGCCTGCTTGCCTTGTCGGAACCAGCAGTCAGCCGCCCGGAGGGCGACTATGCACTGTCGTGCGTCGAGGCGGAGCCTCGACTCTGTCGACTATGCACTGTCGTGCGTCGAGGCGGAGCCTCGACTCTGTCGACTATGCACTGTCGTGAGTCGAGGCGGAGCCTCGACTCTGTCGACTATGCACTGTCGTGCGTCGAGGCGGAGCCTCGACTCTGTCGACTATGCACTGTTGTGAGTCGAGGCGGAGCCTCGACTCTGTCAGCCTGTTGTGAGTCGCGGCGGAGCCTCGACTCTGTCAGCCGCCTGTCCGGCGCCCCGGCAGGGGCGGCCGGACCGACGAGGCGCAGGCGAAGCCTGCTTGCCTTGTCGGAACCAGCAGATCAGCCGCCCGGAGGGCGACTATGCACTGTTGTGAGTCGAGGCGGAGCCTCGACTCTGGCGACGTAAAGCTGGCTGGCCAGCGCCGGCCCGAGGGCGATGGTGCCCTCCTGCAACGCCAAGGTCAGCGTGCCGTCGGGGGCCTTCGCGCTCACCGTGGCGTCGGCGCCCGGCACGAAGCCGTGGCTGTCGAGGTAGATCAACGCCTCGTAGTCGACCTCGACCTGCTCGGTCACCCGCTCGAGCCGCACCCGGTCGCCGGGCTCCGACTCGGCCAGCGCCGACAGATCGCGCTCCGGCCCGCCGGCGCCCGGAATCGGGTTGCCGTGCGGGCAGGTCGGCGGGTTGCCGAGGAGGGCGACGATCCGCTCCTCGACCTCGTCGGAGATCACGTGCTCCCACCGGCAGGCCTCGACGTGGGTCTTGTGCCACGGCAGGCCGATGACGTCGGTGAGAAGGCGCTCGGCGAGACGGTGCTTGCGGACGACGCTGATGGCCCGGCCGCGGCCCTTGTCGGTGAGGGTGATGGAGCGCCCCTCGGTGTCGACCCACCCCTCGCCCTTCAGGCGGCGGATCATCTCCGACACCGACGGCGCCGACACGCTGAGGTGCTCGGCCAGGCGGGCCTGGATGACCGGGATCCCCTCTTCCTCGAGCTCCCAGATGGTCTCCAGGTACTCCTCTAGGGGCGGGTGGAAGCCGTCTGCCATCGGCGCATCGTACCTGCCGGCGGTACGATCGGTTCGGTGAGAGCCGTGATGCTCGAGGTGCCCCAAGCCCTCCTCGACGAACGTCGGGCCCGCGGCGTCGACCGCTGGGACGAGATGTGGGAGGGCGAGCTGCACATGGTCCCGCCCGGGTCAGTCGAGCACCAGCGCGTCGGTGCTGAGCTGTTCCTGGTGCTCGGTCCACTTGCCAAGGCGAACGGGCTCGTGCCGTTCTACGACGCGACGGGCGTGTTCCGGCCAGGTGCTGACAACGACTGGCGTGCGCCTGACAACGTCTTCGCCCGGTCCGAGGCTCTCTCAGCCCGTGGCATCGAGGGTGCCGCCTCCCTCGTCGTGGAGATCCTCTCGCCGAACGACGAGACCTACCGCAAGCTCGATTGGTACGCCGAGGTCGGCGTCGGCGAGGTGCTGGTGGTCGAGCCCGAGACCCGGCGGGTCGAGCTTTTCGCCAACCGTGACGGCCGGATGATCCCGGTCGAGCCGGTCGCCATCGAGTGCCTCGGCGTCCGGGCGGAGACCGTCGACGCCAAGTTGCACCTGACCTGGGACGGCGGCACCGCCGACATCTGACCATGGCCAAGCTCATGCTTCTCGACGGCAACTCGCTGGCCTACCGCGCCTTCTTCGCCCTGCCCACCAGCCTGGCCCTCGCCTCCGGGCAGGTGACGAACGCGGTCTTCGGGTTCACGTCGATGCTCATCAACTTGCTCAAGGACCACACCCCGGATCAGATCGCCGTGGCCCTCGACCTGCCCGAACCGACGTTCCGTCACGAGTTGGTGAGCGACTACAAGGCCGGACGGTCAGAGGCCCCCGACATCCTCCGCCAACAGCTCGGCCTCGTCCGCCAAGTGGTGGAGACCCTGAAGATCCCCATCGTGGAGAAGGCGGGGTTCGAGGCTGACGACGTCATCGCCACCCTGGCCACCGAGGCCCGTGACCGGGGCGACGAGGTCCTCATCGTCACCGGCGACCGCGACGCGTACCAGCTGGTCGAGGATCCGCTGGTCAAGGTCCTCTACAACATGCGCGGCGTCAGCGACTACAAGCTGTACGACGAGGCGGGCATCAAGGAGAAGACCGGCGTCACGCCGGCGGACTACCCCCAGTACGCCGCCCTGCGCGGCGACCCGTCGGACAACCTCCCGGGCGTGCCCGGGGTCGGGCCGAAGACGGCGGCCAAGCTGATCAACACCTACGGCGACCTCGACGGCGTCTTCGCCAACGTGGACAAGAACACCCCGAAGCTCCGGGAGAGCCTGGCCGCCCACGAAGAGCAGGTCCGGCGCAACGCCACGGCCACGCCCCTCGTGCGCGACGTCCCCCTCGACGTCGAGCTCGACAGCCTGCGCATGGGCCAGTGGGACCCGGACGCGGTGCGGGATCTGTTCCGCTTCCTGGAGTTCAACACCCTGTATCCCCGGTTCGTCGAGGCCACCGGCGCCGCCGCGCCCCCGCCGGTCGCCACCGAGCGGATCGACGTCGTCCTGCGCCCGGTGGCCGACCACGAGGAGGCAGCCAAGGCCGTCCAGGGCGCGGTCAGCCTCGCGGCGGCGTGGGAAGGCGAGGAGGGGCGCAGCGCCCTGCTCGGCGTGGCCGTGGCCGGCGGCCCCGATCCCGAGGTCTGGTGGATCCCGAGCGAGATGCTGCCGGCGGACTTCGGCCCGTACTCCACGCACAAGGCCAAGGAGCTCATGCGGGCCCTCGACCTGCGGGCCATCGACCTGCGGGGCCTCGAGGTCGACACTGCCATCGCCGCCTACCTGCTCGACCCGGCCGAGTCGCAGTACCTCCTCGAGGACCTGACCGTGCGGTTCCTCGGCCTGGACATCTCATCGCCCGAGGCGCCGCCGCCGGGTCAGCTCGACCTGTCGGGCACCGCGCCGGACCCGGCCGACGACGCCGCCCGCCGGGCCGTCGCCGTGGCCCGCCTGGCCCCGGTGCTGGGCAAGGCCATGGAGAGCCGCGGCCTGCAGCGGCTCTACGACGACGTCGAGCGTCCGCTCGTCCGCGTCCTCGCTCGCATGGAGAAGGTGGGCGTGCGGGTCGACGTCGACCTCCTGCGGCGCATCTACGACGGCCTGGTGGCCGAGGGCCGGCGCCTGGAGGAGGAGATCCAGGACCTGTGCGGTACCCGGTTCCTGGTCAACTCCACCCAGCAGCTGCGGCGGGTCCTCTTCGACGACCTGGGGCTGCAGCCGCAGAAGAAGACCAAGACCGGCTTCTCCACCGACGCCGCGTCGCTGGAGAAGCTGCGAGGCCTGCACCCGGTCATCGAGCCCCTCCTGCGGTACCGCGAGGTGGAGAAGCTGCGCTCGACCTACGGGGAGAGCCTGCTGGGCGAGGTGGCCGACGACGGCCGCATCCACGCCAGCTTCAACCAGACCGTGGCCCGCACCGGCCGGCTCAGCTCCGACCGCCCCAACCTTCACAACATCCCCATCCGCACCGAGGAGGGCCGGCGCATCCGCCGGGCGTTCATCCCGGCCGAGGGCCGGCGGTTCCTGGTGGCCGACTACAACCAGATCGAGCTGCGGGTGATCGCCCACCTCGCCCAGGACCCGGGGCTCATCCAGGCGTTCGCGACGGGCCAGGACATACACCAGGCCACGGCCTCGAGGATCTTCGGTGTCGACCCGTCGGCGGTCACCATCGCCCAGCGCTCCAAGGCCAAGATGGTCTCCTACGGCCTGGCCTACGGCATGGAGTCCTTCGGCCTGGGTCAGCGATTGGGCATTCCCACCGAGGAGGCGGCCGAGATCCTCAACGCCTACTTCGCCGCCTTCCCCAGCGTCCGCGACTACATGGACCGCACCGTGGCCGAGGCCCGTGACCGCGGGTACACCGAGACGCTCTTCGGCCGGCGACGGCAGATCCCCGAGCTGCAGTCGTCCAACTACAGGCTGCGCCAGGCCGGCGAGCGCCAGGCCATGAACGCCGGCATCCAGGGTCTGGCCGCGGACATCTTCAAGGTCGCCCTCGTCCGCCTCGACCGCGGCCTGGAAGACCAGGGCCGGACCAGCCGACTGGTCCTGCAGGTCCACGACGAAGTCATCGTCGAGGTCGAGCCGACGGAGGAGCCGGCCGTGGCCGCCCTCACCCTCGAGGCCATGCGTGGCGCGGCCGAGCTCTCCGTCCCCCTGGAGGTCAATCTCAGCTGGGGCGACTCGTGGGCAGACGCGAAGTCCTGACGGTAGGCTAACGCCGCGGTGAGCTGCGACCGTCGCGCTCCCCGTCCTCCCGTCCGGAAAGAAGGCCGACCTACCCATGTCCGACCAGACCGCTTCCCCTCCCGCTCCTCCCGCCGCTGAGCCAGTCGCCCCAGGCGAGCCCGGCACCTTCAACGAGGCCGGTGAGTACACCTTCCGGAGCGTGGTCGACGACGACCTGGGCGGGATGTCGTTCGAGGAGGCGATCGACGGCACCATCGTCAACTTCGACGACGGCGACATCGTCACGGGCACGGTCGTCAAGGTCGACAAGGACGAGGTCCTGCTCGACATCGGGTTCAAGTCCGAGGGCGTGATCCCGGCCCGGGAGCTGTCGATCCGCCACGACGTCGACCCCCACGAGATCGTGTCCATCGGCGAGGAGATCGAGGCCCTTGTCCTCCAGAAGGAGGACAAGGAGGGTCGGCTGATCCTGTCCAAGAAGCGGGCCCAGTACGAGCGGGCGTGGGGCACGATCGAGCGGGTCAAGGAGGCCAACGGCGTCGTCAGTGGCCCGGTCATCGAGGTGGTCAAGGGCGGCCTGATCCTCGACATCGGCCTGCGCGGCTTCCTGCCGGCATCCCTGGTGGAGCTGCGGCGGGTCCGTGACCTGCAGCCCTACGTCGGCCGCTCCCTCGAGGCCAAGATCATCGAGCTCGACAAGCACCGCAACAACGTGGTGCTGTCCCGCCGGGCGTGGCTCGAGGAGACGCAGAAGGAGCAGCGCGAGGACTTCCTCGAGAACCTGAAGCCGGGCGAGATCCGCAAGGGCACGGTGTCCTCGGTGGTCAACTTCGGCGCCTTCGTCGACCTGGGCGGCATGGACGGTCTGGTCCACGTGTCGGAGCTCTCCTGGAAGCACGTCGACCACCCCGCCTCCGTGGTGCAGGTCGGCGACGAGATCGAGGTCCAGGTGCTCGAGGTCGACCTCGACCGCGAGCGCATCAGCCTGTCGCTGAAGGCGACACAGCAGGACCCGTGGCAGGAGTTCGCCAACAACCACCGGGTGGGGGAGCTGGTCTACGGCCGGGTCACCAAGCTCGTCCCGTTCGGCGCCTTCGTGCAGGTCGGCGAGGGCATCGAGGGCCTGGTCCACATCTCGGAGATGGCCGCCCACCACGTGGACCTCCCCGAGCAGGTGGTCACCCCCGGCGAGGAGCTGTGGGTGAAGATCATCGACCTCGACCTCCAGCGCCGGCGCATCAGCCTTTCGATCAAGCAGGCGGCCGAGGGTGGCGTGGTCGCCGCCGAGTACCAGGAAGCGTTCGGCGAGCACGCCTACGACGAGCAGGGCAACTACATCGGCGAGTTCGCCAACGTCGACTTCACGCCGGAGACAGAGGCGCAGGCAGCCTGGGCCGAGTACGCCGCCGAGCTGGGTGGTGGGGCGGTGTCGGCGGAGGCAGACCCCGATGCCGGAACGAGCGGCGAGGCGCCCCAAACTGAACCCCCCGCCCAGTAGGACTCCGGCCCGGTGACCCGCCGGGTCCCCACGCTGGAGTCCCTCTTCGTCGCCACATTCGCCCTCCTGGGGTTCGGCCTCGGCACACGCCCCATCAGCGACAACTCGATGCTCACCCATCTGCGCACGGGGATCGACATGGTCCGCGGCGGGGGCATCCCTCGGGAGGATCCCTACTCCTGGACGGCCAAGGGGGAGCCGTGGGTCGTCCAGAGCTGGCTACCGGAATGGACCTACGGCTGGGCCCATCGCCTCGGTGGCTACCGCCTCGTAGTGCTGGAGCAGGCCGTGCTCATGGCCGTCCTGGCCTGGCTGATCCTGCGACTGGCTCGGGCCGGGTCCCCGTCACGGACCGCCCTGTCCGGGTTGATCGCGGTGGGGATCGGCTTCCGGTACTGGTCGCCCCGCCCCCTCCTCTTCGGCCTCATCTGCATGGCTCTCACCGTGACCATCGTCGAACGGCGGCGCACGACGTGGTGGCTCGTCCCCGTCGTCTGGTTCTGGGTGCAGAGCCATGGCTCCTTCCCCCTCGGACTGGCGTGGCTCGCAACCCGGGCCATCGGCGAGGCACTGGACTGGCGGAGCCGGCCGCGTGAGGCCATGTCCTACATCGGCGCCTTCGTGGCCGGCTTGGTCGTGTCGATCATCAACCCCCTTCGCGCCCGACTGCTGACGTTTCCCTTCACCCTGGGGGACAAGCGCGAGGTGTTCGAGCGGATCGTGGAGTGGACGTCGCCGAACTTCCAGAGTGGTCCCGCCCGCGTGGCCCTCGTGTTCCTTCTCCTCGCCCTCCTGCTGCTGGTCCGGGCCCGGCTGCCCTGGCGGGACGTCGTCCCGGTCGTCGCCTTCATCGCCGCCGGCCTGCTGGCGTCGCGCAACCTCCCCGTGACGGCCATCGTGATGGCACCGGTGCTCGGGCGTATGCTGCGCCGGCCCGAGTCGGCGCCGGCACGGCGGGCGGAGCTGGGCAACGAGCAACGGGTCAACCGCGCGCTGGCCCTGACCCTCGCCGCGGCATTCGTGTTGTTCGGCGCCTCGGTGTTCCGGAACTCAGGCCTTCGCCTGAATGGCTACCCCGTGGCCGCCACCACGTACATGGAGCGGGCCGGCCTGCTCGACGGGGCCGCGCGCGTCGCCCACCGCGACTTCGTCGGCAACTACCTGGAGCTCCGGTACGGCCGGCGCCTCCCGGTGTTCATCGACGACCGGTTCGACATGTACCCGGTGTCGGTGTCCGAGGACTACATCGAGCTCCTCGAGGCGGGGCCGCGCTCGCTGCAGATCCTCGACGACCGTCGGGTCGACGTCGTCCTCTGGAACAAGGACCACCGGCTGGTCAACCTCCTCCTGGTCAGCGGGCGCTGGTACGAGGAGCACGTCGAGGACGGCTGGGCCGTGCTCCGCCGTGACGACTAACGGGTAAAAAAGAAGGAGGAGCGAGCCGTCGGCTCGCTCCTCTGTCTTGTCCCGTCCTAAAGATCCCCGCCGGCCGGCGGGTTTGCTGATCGCTACCCCAGCTTGGAGCCGATCTCGGAGAACTTGTTGTTGGCCTGGTTGCCGATGACGCCGACGGCGACGATGCAGACCACGGCGATCAGCGCCAGGAGGAGGGCGTACTCGACGAGAGCGGCGCCTCGCTCGTTCTTGATGTTCAGGCTGGCCTGCAGGTAGCGGAAGATGTCCATGATCATTTTGGGTGTCCCCTTCTCGGAGTATCGCCCCCGTTGGTGAGGGGGAGTGGTAGTCCATGTATCGGCGGACCCCCACCGGCCTTGATGGGCCGTTCGGCCCATCTCCTCGACAAGGCGCCGACAGCAGAAACAAAAATGAAGAGGAGCGAGCCGAAGCTCGCTCCTCTTCCATTTCCTGTCCTGAAGATCCCCGCCGGCCCCTGGTCGGCCTGGCGGCGGGGCCTACGCTGAGGCTCCGGCGGGCCGCCAGGCCGGGCCGGCGGGGCGAACTGACCAGGGGGGATGGTCAGTACTGGATCTCGAGATGGCGCTACCCCAGCTTGGAGCCGATCTCGGAGAACTTGTTGTTGGCCTGGTTGCCGATGACGCCGATGGCGACGATGCAGACCACGGCGATCAGCGCCAGGAGGAGGGCGTACTCGACGAGAGCGGCGCCTCGCTCGTTCTTGATGTTCAGGCTGGCCTGCAGGTAGCGGAAGATGTCCATGATCATTTCGGGTGTCCCCTTTTCGGAGTTCGCCCCCCTTGGGGCCGGTTGACAAGATCGGTATCGGCCGGAGCGGTCGTCACTTGAAGGAAATTCTGCCGGAAACGACTTTTCGCGCCGTCTTGAAAGCAAAAAAACGAGGAGGAGCGAGCCGTAGCTCGCTCCTCCTCGGCGAGAAGAACAGGACGCTCAGGAGCGCTGCTAGCCCAGCTTGGAGCCGATCTCGGAGAACTTGTTGTTGGCCTGGTTGCCTATGACGCCGACGGCCACGATGCACACCACGGCGATCAGTGCCAGCAGGAGGGCGTACTCGACGAGAGCGGCTCCTCGCTCGTTCTTGATGTTGAGGCTGGCCTGCAGGTAACGGAAGATGTCCATGATCATTTGGGTGTTCCCTTCTCGGAGTGTCGCCCGTCTGGGCTGTCGCTACTTGATGTATCGACGGTGGCGACCGCTCCTTGATGGGCATTTCGGCCCAGCCTTCGTCATCCCTCCTCGTCGTCAGCGGAGGCGGATGATGCCCATGCGCACGGCCCGCAGCACCGCCTGGGTGCGGTCGCGCGCGTCGAGCTTGGAGTAGATCGAGGCCAGGTGGTTCTTGACCGTCTTCACGCTGATGTACAGGGCAGCGGCCACCTCGGGAAGGGAAAGGCCGTCGGCGACGAGCTGGAGCACCTCCTCCTCCCGTGCGCTGATCACCGGGGCGTCGGCGTCGCCTCGGCTGCGAAGGGTCCTCTTGGCGTCGGCGAGCATCGAGCTCGCCAGTCCTGGTGACAGCGTCGCCTCACCGCTGGCCGCGAGTCGTACCGTCTCGACGACGTCGTCGATGGAGCAGTCCTTCACCAGGTACCCCACCGCGCCGGCCTGGATGGCCCGGGCCATGACGTCGCCGTCGGCGTGCATGGTAAGCATGACGACCTGGCAGTCCGGGGCCATTCGAGAGATCTGGCGGGTCGCCTCCACCCCGTCGAGCGTGGGCATGGAGACGTCCATGAGAACGACGCCGGGCCGGAGCGCCATCACGAGCCGCACCGCCTCCGCGCCGTCCGCCGCCTCGCCGACGACATCGAAACCGTGCTCCTCGAGCGAGCGGCGCAGGCTGTCCCGCAGCATGCGGTGGTCGTCGACGAGGACGACGCGCGTCATCGGTTCACTCGGCATTCGATCACGGTGCCCACGAAGGGCTCGGACTCGATGACGAGCCGCGCACCGATCGCATCAGCCCGTTCCCGCATGCCCTGCAGGCCGTAGCTGTCGGCCCGGCCGGCGGCCCCGGCGTCGAACCCACGGCCGTCGTCGGCCACGGTCAGCGTCGCAGACGTGCCGTCGCACTCCCAGCGTACCCGCAGGTGGGCGGCGCGGGAATGGTGCTCAGCGTTGGTCACCGCCTCGTGGGCGATCCGCCAGAGCTCCCGTTCCTGCACCAGCGGCAGACGCCCCGTAGTCTCGTGGTGGAAGCTCACGTCGAAGTCGGCACGGCCGCCGACACGTTCCAGGAACTCCTCCAGGGTCTCCACGAGGCTCCGGGCGTCGGTGACCTCCGTGCGGAGGTCGCAGAGGGTGTCGCGTACTTCGGTGAGCACACCTCGGACCTCGGTGCGCAGCAGGCTCAGCTCGTCGCGCATCTCGGGGTCTTCGGCCATGGCCGTCAGGCGGTCCAGCTTGAAGGCGACGAAGGCCAGCGATTGCCCCACGCTGTCGTGCATGTCCCGGGCGATGCGCACCCGCTCCTCGTCGGCCCCGATGGTGCGCAGCCGGGCAAACCACCGGGCGTTGTCGATGGCCACGGCGGCCGGCTCGACGAAGCCGTCGAGTATGCGCAGGTCCCGCCGGCCATAGAAGCCGGGCTCGTGCTGCTCGAGGGCGACCAGGCCGAGCAGGACGCCACGCGCCCGCAACGGGGCGTACAGCCCGGATCTCGACAGGGCGTCGGGGCCGAGCCCCTCGCCCGGGCCGAGGCTGACGACGAGCGACGCCACGCTGCTGGTCGTCGAGGCGGCGAGCGGCCGGGGCAGCTCGGCGTCCGACAGCGTGCGCGGCAGCGCCGCACCTTCTGAGGCCGCGACCGTCCAGGTCGCCGTGACCTCGTCCCACAGCAGCACGGCGGCCACGTCACAGTCGATCAACGCCCGCAGCCGGGTCACCGTGGAGGTCAGGACCTGGTCGAGGTCGAGGGAGGCGGGCAGCGTCTGGGCCACCCGGTGGAGGGAGACGAGGAGCTCGTTCGCTTCGGTCAGCTGGCCCATGCGGTCGAGGGCCAGGGTGTGCACGGCGTGGGCCTCCCCGAACAGCCGCCGGGCGTAGCCGGCGAGCGCAGCCACGAGGAGGAGCTCGACCGCCCACTGGCCGCTGGTCTGGATGCTCTCCACCAGCCGGAGACCGAGGGTGAGGTGGTAGGGGATGGCGACGGCCACTGTGGCCAGCAGCGCGGTGCGGGCGCCGGCGGCGAACCCGCGGGTGAAGCCGACGGTCATGACGCCACCGAGAAGGCAGAACACGAACGGCGAGCCCCACGCGCCGGTGCCGACCACGGCGCCCACGTCGACCACCAGGCCGGCGAGAGCGGCGACCTCCTGGGGCCGCCCGTGGGCGAAGCGGGCGTCGGACTGCCACACGGCAACCGCGGCGAGGGCGAGCGCCCACGCGCCCACCCTCGCCGTGGTCTGGCCGGAGATCACCGACAGCGTCAGGCCGAGAGCCAGAGTGGCCCACCGGATCCCCGCGCCGAGGGAAAGCAGAGGCGGCGCGGCGACCACGGGAAGGCCGGTGACCGACGGTGCCGCCTCCATGCGGCCTACTTGAAGGCCTGCGAGATCCCGGAAGCCGCAGGCCCCATGATCACGACGAGGATGGAGGGGAAGACGAACGCGACCAGTGGGAACAGCATCTTCACCGGCAGCTTGGCCGCCTTCTCCCGAGCCCACTGGCGGCGCTTGTTGCGCATCTCCGTGGCCTGGGTCTTGAGCACCCGGCCGATGGGGATGCCCAGGGCGTCGGCCTGCAGCAGGGCGAGCACGAAGTTGGACAGCTCGGGGACCTCGGTCCGGCGCTTGAGGTTCTGGAAGGCGTCGCGGCGGGGCAGGCCGAGCTCCATCTCGTGGAGGGTACGGGAGAATTCCTCGGACAGCGGCGAGTTGAAGTGCTGGCAGACGATCTCCAGGGCGCCCTCGAAGCCCATGCCCGCCTCGACCGAGATGGCCAGCAGGTCGAGGGTGTCGGGAAGGTCCTTGAGGACGGCGCCCTGCCGCTCGCTCACCTTCCGCGACAGCCACGATGCCGGCAGGCACCAGCCGATGACCGGGGCCAGGATCAATATCATGATGCCGATGCGCGGCGACGGCTGGGCCAGTAGCAGGTAGGCGAGGGCACCGACGGTCAGCAGGCCGGTCGCCGCCGACTGGGCGATGACGAACTCCTCGGCCCGCATGTTCCCGTTGAGCCCGGCGAGGAGGAGCTTGCGCTCCGTGCGCTCCAGGTAGTCGCTCGGGGTCAGCCGGGTGACGCTCTTCAGCGCCCTGCCGCTGAACGGCTTGACCACCCGGACCCAGAAGGGCTGCGCCAGCTTGGCCTCGAACTCGTCGACCGGGCGCCCGGACTCGGCGTCGAGGTCCTGGAAGTACTCGGCCACGTTGAAAGCGGGACGCCGGCTCCGGGCGACGCCGACCGCGGCCAAGGCGGCACCGAGCACCGTGAAGGCGATGGCGAAGATACTCAGAGAAGTCACATCACACCTCGATCTTGCACATGCGGAAGATGATCAGGGAGCCGCACACCATGAGGGCAGCGGTGAAACCGAGGACGACGAGGCCCCATCCCTGGAACATGGGTTGCATGTAGCCGGGGCTGAGCACCTGGATGGCGATGAACATCAGGGGAGACAGGGCGGTGAGGACCCACGCCGAGACCCGGCCTTCGGCCGTGAGCACGGCCACGTCGCGGCGCACCTCCTCGCGGGCCCGAATGAAGTCGGCCAGCGTGTGGAGCAGGTCGGCCAGCCGGCCACCCACCGTCTGCTGGATGCGGATGGCCTGGACGACCCAATCCATGTCTCGAACCTCCAGGCGCTTGGCCATCCGACCCAGGGCGTCGACGAGGGGATCGCCGAGTCGAGTCTCGGAAACGACCCGGGAGAACTCCTCTGACATGGGCGGCTCGGCCTCCTCGCACATCATCTGGATGGCCCGCAGAAAGGTATGGCCGGCCGAGAGCGACGAGGCGATCAGGGCCAGGGCGTCGGGGAGGGCGGCCTCGAAGGCCTTGCGGCGCTTGGCGATGCGGTAGCGGACGAACGCGGCCGCCGCGAACGGGCCGGCGAGCAGCCCGATCAGGGCGAGGAACCACGTACCGGTGAGGCCGTAGAGCAGCGCGGCGAACACCAGGGTGGCGCCGCCGGCGGTGATGGCGTACTCACCGGGCCGCATCGGGATGCGGGCCCGCTCGAGGGCGGCGCGCATGTCGCCCTTCTCGTCGAACTGGTCCACCACCTTGCCGGCGAGGCCGATCGTGCCCTCGACGAGGGGGCTGTAGCCATCCGGCAGGGCGTCGGGCCGCACGTCGCGCTCGCCGAACGGCAGCTCGAGGATCTCGGCCAGCGCCCGCTCGCGCTCACGGACCCGGTAGAGGAATCCGGCGACGACGAGGGCGAGGCCGCCGCCGACGAAGAGCATGGCGAAGATGCCGGCGTTCATCGGGCCCGCTCCGCGGTCGCCAGCTTGGACATGGACGGGACACGGGTGTTGCGCAGGCGGGTCACCGGCGCAGCCTGGACGGGCGCCGGGGCCCGGAAGGCCTTGGCCGGGACCTCGATGCCCTCCTCGGCCAGCTTGTCCAGGAACTTGGGCCGCAGGCCGGTGGCGACCAGCTCGCCGGAGGTCCGGCCGTTCTCGCCCCGGGGGTACGGCTTGTACTTGAAGATCTCCTGGAGGAGGATGGTCTCGCCCTCCATGCCCTGCAGCTCGGTGACCGAGGTGACGATACGCCGGCCGTCGGGCATGCGGTCGAGGTGCATGATCAGGTTCAGCGCCGAGTTGATCTGCTCGCGGATGGCCTTGACCGGCAGGTCGTAGCCGGCCATCAGGGTCATGGTCTCCAGGCGGCTGAGGGCGTCGCGGGCACCGTTGCTGTGGACGGTGGTCATCGAGCCCTCATGGCCGGTGTTCATGGCCGAGAGCATGTCCAGCGCCTCGCCGCCACGGACCTCACCGACGATGATGCGGTCGGGCCGCATACGCAGGGCGTTGCGGACGAGGTCACGGATGCGGACCTCGCCGGCGCCTTCGGCGTTCGGCGGGCGGGACTCCAGGCTCAGCACGTGGGACTGCTGGAGCTGGAGCTCGGCGGCGTCCTCGATGGTGATGATGCGCTCGCCCTCAGGGATGAAGGACGACAGCACGTTGAGGTTCGTGGTCTTGCCGGTACCGGTACCGCCGGACACCAGGATGTTCAGCTTGCCCCGGACGCACGCCTCCATGACGACGGAGAGGTCGAGGGTGAAGGTGCCGAAGTTGATGAGATCCTTCACCGTGTAAGGGTCGGCGGCGAACTTCCGGATGGTGAGGATGGCGCCGTGGATGGCCAGCGGGGGCAGGACGGCATTGACACGGGAGCCGTCGGGGAGGCGGGCGTCCACCATGGGCGACGACTCGTCGATGCGCCGGCCGACCCCGGCCACGATCTTCTCGATCACGTGCCGGTACTGCTGGTCGTCGCTGAAGTTCGCGCCGGTGCGATGGAGCTTGCCGTCGCGCTCGATCCAGACGTCGTCGTAACTGTTGCACATGATTTCCGTGACCGTCGGGTCGCTCAGCAGCGGGTCGAGCGGCCCGTAGCCGAGGGTGTCGGAGATCATCTCCTGGACGAAGGCCCGCCGCTCCCGGGGGGAGACCTTGACGTCCTCCCGCTGCAGGATTTTGTCCAGCGCGGTCTTCACCTCGGTGGCCAGCGCGTTCTCCGAGAGGCCGGTGGCCTTGGGGGCCACCTCGGAGAGCACCAGCTCGCGGACCTTGCGCTTCGAGGCCTGCCAGCTGGCGGTGGCCGTCTGGCGGGAACGGGTGGCGCCGTTGGCGGGCGACGCCGCCGTCGGCTGGCGGCGGGCGGTGCCCGGGCCCGGTGGCCGGCTCGAGTTGGAGGCGTTCTCCTGCGCCTCGAGGGCAGCCAGCTTGTCGGAGAGCTTCACGATGTCCTCCTAGGACGCAATCGACACAGGTGAGCGGTGGAACATCCGGCTGAACAGCCTGCGCTTGTTCGGGCCCTCGGCCTCGAGGGCCCTGCCCCGGCTGGCCTCAGGAAGCAGCGGGCTCATACCTGACGCCATGCGCCGGCTGACGTCTGCATTCGGCGCAAAGGCCAGCACCGGGGTGCCGACGTTCACGGACTTGGTGACTTCCTTGGCGTAGGGCAGCACCGAGGTGAAGCCCTGGGGGAACAGGCGGGTGACCTGGGCCACGTCGAGGCCCACGTCACGCTCCGCCTTGTTGAGGATGAGCTTGACGTTGTCCGAGGAGATCTTGAGCTTCTCCAGGGTGTTCAGGAACACGCCCATGTGGCGGACACTCGGAAGGTCGAGGGTGGCCATGACGTAGAGCTGGTTGGACAGGTCGAAGGCGGCCAGCACGATCTCGGTGAGGGCGGCCGGCGTGTCGACGATGACGTAGTCGAACTTCTTCCGGGCCGCCTCGATCACCCGCTGCACGTCGACGGGGTGGATGCGGTCGGCGTCGGAGGGGTCCTTGGGCGCGGGCAGGACCATGACGCCCGAGTCATGGGTGACGACGTACTCGTCGATGTGGGCGGCCAGGTCGACCTCGTCGATGTCCTCCCGGGAGAGGATGTCGGAGATGGTGAAGCGGGGGCGGAGGCGCAGGGCGGTCGACACCTCTCCGAACTGCAGGTCGAGGTCGATGATGCAGGTCCGCTTCCCCGTGTACTGGTGCAGGTAGTACGCCAGGTTGGTGGCATAGAACGTCTTGCCGCACCCGCCGGTGGCGGAGGAGACGGTGAAGACGGTGCCCAGGTTGGTCGCCGCCGCCGCCGTCGTCGCGTGGACGGTGGCGCCGGCGGGCTGCCCGGGCTGGCTGCGGCTGAGGGAGACGGCCCGCTCGACGGCGTCGTGCAGGTTCCGGTCGGCCACCGGAAGCTGGAGCAGGTCCATGGCGCCGGTGCGGATGATCTCTCGCAGGGTGGCGTCGGGCCGCTTGGCGAAGGCCAGCACCAGGCTGGTGGCGGGTGTCTCGTCGTGGATGGCCTGGAGGGCGGCGAGCCCGGTCTTGGTGCTGAGGCTGGGGCCGGCGATCAGGACGTCGAACGAGCCGTGGGAGTTGACCGCCTCCTCCATGGCCGTCGGTCGGTCGCAGGCCACCACCTCAGGCCGGGGACGCAGCTCGGACGCCACGCCCCGGACTTGTTCGGCCAGGCTCTCGTCCTTCTCGAGGACGAGGATCTTGGGATTGCGCACGGTGCCTGCTCCTTTAGAACTGCTTGAGGGCGTCGGCGATGCTCGAGCCCGGGGTCGGTCCGACCGGGGCGGCATCCTTCGACACGAGTGAGAAGTACAGGGACTCGAAGGTGCTGAGGTAGATCAGGCGCTCGGCCTCGACCGGGGTGACGGCCAGCAGGTAGAGGAGGCCGGTGCCCGTCGGCTGGCCCTGGGTGGCGGCGAGGGGAGCGCCGTTGACGTTCAGCACCTCGGTGTTCTGCAGGATCAGGTGGGCCCCGCCGTGCGGCAGCTTCGGGTCGACGCCGGCCTTGACGACGCCGTAGATGTTGATGCGGTCGCCGGCGCCGGCGAACCCGGCCACGCCGGGCACGTTGGCCAGTTGCACGGCGAGGGCGGTCTTGCCGTCGGGGATCTTCAGGGTGCCGATGCGGGTCTGGGCCGTCTGGAACTGGTCGGTGGTGAGGATCTCGCCTTCGGACACGCCGAGGGTGACGGTCTTGCCGGCCAGTTGCGAGGGGTCGGTCAGGGCGGTGGCCGGCCGGGCGGAGGCATCGAGCGTTCTGCTCTTCACCATGCCGCCGCTGACGGCGGACGCGCCGGTGGTGCCGGCGGGGATGGGCTTGGCCGCCACGAGGACGGACGCCTTGCCCGCCCCAGGGGCGGAGGCGCCGTTGTCACTGCTGCGTACGACGAGGTACGTGGCCGCCGCGCCGACGATGAAGACGGCGAGGCCGAGGATCACGATCAAGTTCGAGCGCTTTCCCATGTTGGAAGTCTCCGGTCTGTCGATGGGATTGGGTTCGGTCCGACACCCGCGTCGGGTGGTCGCCCATACCTTTTTTCGGCCGTGCCGCAGTGCACCTGTAGCCGGAATATGGGTCGTTCGGCCTAAAGGCACGCGGGGTTGCCACCGATAGGTGCACTGACCCGCCAGAACAGAAGACCGAGGGATGGAGTAGACGCGTGACCCGACATCACCTGGTGCCCAGCGGCGGCCGCCGGAGGCTGCGAGGCCGCGATCAGCGAGGGGCGGCGGCCGTCGAGTTCGCCCTCGTCATCATGCCCTTGATGTTCGTCCTGTACGGGCTCATCGCCTTCGCCATGATGTTCGCTCTGAAGCAGAGCATGACGAGCGCGGCGTCGGACGCGGCTCGGAGCGCCATCGGCGCGGGCTCGCCGGCGGCGCAGGTCCAGGCGGCCAAAGACGCCCTGGTGGACCGCCTCGACTGGCTCGGCGACAAGTACGACCCCGCCGACAGCCCGGAGCCGCAGGTCGCGCCCTGCGCCAACAACCCGTTCAAGACCTGCATCACCGTGACGGTCACCTACCCGTACTCGTCCAAGCCGCTGGTCCCCCTCGCCCCCGGTCTCGGGTTGGTCACCCCGTCCACCATCAACTCCAAAGCGACGGTGCAGCTTTCATGACCCTGCCTCTTGCCCGCTGTTCGGCCGACCGTCGCTCCCAGCGCGGAGCGGTCCTCCCTCTCGCTGCCGTCGGCATGGTCCTGGCCATGATCGCCGCCTCGCTGGCCGTCGATCTGGGGTCGCTGGCCCATGAGACCCGCCAGAACCAGAAGGTGGCCGACCTGGCATCGCTCGACGGCGTCCGCGCCCTCCCGGGCGATCCCACCGCAGCGGTGCTCGAGAGCGCCGAGCGGAACGGCTTCGAGTGTGTCGACCTCACCCCCGCCGACGGGTGCGGTCTCACGGTCCAGTGGTCGGACAGCGTGACGGGCGTCTTCACCAGCCTTCCCGCGACCCTGCCCCTCGCGTCGGCGGTGCGGGTGATCGTGACCTCGCCCCACAGCAACGACTTCCCGTTCACGCCGAGCGGGAACAGCGTGAGCCGCCAGAGCACGGCCACGCTCGGCAACGGCAGTGGCTGCACCCTGCCGAACCTCTGTGTCGTCAACGACGGCACGCCGATCGGGACGGTGCGGGTGGGCTCGACGCTCGCGACCGTCGACTCGGCACAGAGCGCCATCTTCAACCGCCTGCTGAACGACGTCCTCGGCGGGGGGAGCTTCACCCTCGACGCCGTCGGCTGGCAGGGGATCTCGAACGGCAGCGTCCAGCTCAGCAAGCTCAAGGCCGCCCTGGGCTACGAGCTCGGCACGGTCGAGAGCTTCGGCAACGCCACGTTCACGTACCGCCAGCTGCTCGACGCCACCGTCGCGGCCATGAACCAGAGCGGCGAGTCCGCCGCCAACGTCAACGCCGCCAACCGGCTGGCGACGATCGCCGCCCAGGTGAGCGCCACCGCCGGCGCGGCCATAAGGGTCAGCGAACTGTTCGACGTGGTCGGCAACGTGGGCAGTGGGATGGACGTTGCCGACGCCCGCATCAACGCGCTGGACATCGTCCGCGGCGGGCTGGCCCTGGCGGACGGCGACCACTTCGCCGAGATGACGCTCCTGGCCTCCGACCTGCCCGCGCCGGTCGCCGACCTGGTGGACGTGAAGGTCAAGTTCGGCCTGATCGAAGCCCCGCAGATGAGGTCTGGGCCGCCCAGGGACGGCACCACCTACCGCACCGTCGCCACGACGAGCCAGGTTCGGCTGCTCGTCGAGGTCAAGCTCAACCTCGACCTGGGCCTGCCGGCCAGGGTTCTCGTGGTCATCCCTTACCTCATCGACGCCGGCACCGCCCAGGCACGGCTCGACACCCTCAACTGCGCCGTCGGCGACGCTGTGCCCACCTCGGTGCTGATCCAGGGCGTCACCCAGCCTGCCAGCGCCAACATCGGTACCACCACCAACGGCTCCCTGAGCGGCTCGGGCTCGCCGACGCCCGGCCTGGCGGTCCTGGCCAACACGGCGGTCACCTCGCTCATCACCGTCAAGATCAACACCCTCTCGGTCGTCACCGTGGCCGTCGGGGGGAAGACCGAGATGAAGACCTTCACCCCCCCGTACAGTTGGGACAACCCGCCCCAGATCATGACCGGGACGCAGCTGCTCAGCCTGCCCACGCTGACCAACTCCTCCACCAACACCGAGGTACGGGTGGGGCCCCTCCTGGACGTAGCCCTGTCCGCAGGAGTCGAGGCCACGCTGATCGATGCCCTGATCGCACGGAGCGCGGCGATCCTCAACAACGTGATCACGCCGACGATGCGGTCCATGGGGCTGTCACTGGCCGGTGCCGCTCTCTGGGCCCCTCCACCGCAGAACTGCAACCCCAGCTCCTACAACGTCGACCCCGGCGGGAACACGCCCGCCACCATTCCCAGCCTGACCAAGTAGCCCACCGCCAATAACTGTCGGGCGCAGGTAGCTGCGCCCGACAGTTATTGAAAGCAGCGTCTCCCTGGTCTAAAGGTGGTGCCACACCCCTCGGACACGGAATCGGGTCGCTGGTGAGTCGCTGCACGTTCGTCTGGGCCCACGGGCTGAACAGCTGTATGGCGCACGAGGACGACCTCGGCCTGTTCGACTGGTCGTGCGCCGACTCGGTCGCCCGGGTGCTTCGGTACGACGCCCGCGGCCATGGTGGGTGCGAGTGCGCCCACTTCGAGGAGCGGGCATACCGGTGGTCGGCGCTGGTCGACGACATGCTGCGGGTCACGAGGGAGGGCCCGTTCGTCGCCGGCGGGGCGTCGATGGGGGCGGCCACCGCTCTCTACGCCGCGGTGCGGGCGCCCCGGCGGGTGCAGGGCCTGGTCGTCGTCACCCCGCCCAGCGCGTGGGAGACCCGCCCGGCCCAGGCCGAGGCCTACGAGGCCGCCGCCCGCCTGGTGGAACGGCGAGGGATCCCCGGCTACGTCAAGGCGCTGCAGTCCGCCGGCCCGCCCCGGATCCTGGCCGAGGAGCTTCCCGAGGCCAGCACGATCTGGCTCCGGCACGTCCGACGCATGGACGAGAAGGTGGTGCCCTGCATCCTGCGGGGCGCGGCGTCGTCGGACCTTCCGACCCGCGCGGAACTGCACGCCGTCGTGGTCCCCACCCTGATCCTGGCCTGGACGGGTGACCCGGCCCACCCGGTGTCCACCGCGGAGACCCTTGCCGAGCTCATGGTGATGAGCGAGCTCCACGTGGCCAGCGACCTGGCCGGCGTCCGCCGCTGGCCGCAGCTCGTCCGGGACTTCCTCGGCGGGATCTGCCAGTGGGAGCCCGGCTAGCGGTCCGCGATCGGCGCCGCCCGGAGGAAGCCGACCATGTCGTCGGCCCGGTAGAGCTTGTGCATCGTCGGATGCTGGGGTGATTTGCCCACCACCACGCCCTCGGCCGACTGACCCCAGAAGCCCTCGTAGACCTGGCCGGCCCGGTGGGGGTCCTTGATGTAGTGGTTGACCACCTTGGCCACGGCGAGGCCGGACGACGTCCACGACGGCTCGTCGAGGAAGAGCACGACCCGGGGGGCGAACAGGTCGAAGGCGGTGCGGAACCGGCCCGGATCCTCGCCCACGTGCAAGAGGCTGGTGAGGGCGAGGGACTCGGCCAGGCCCCAGGTGGGGTAGCGCAGGCGGAACAGCTCCTGGGACCACCGGCGGATCTCGCTCCAGAACCCCAGGGGGTCGGGATAGAAGAAGCTCTCGTTGGCCTCGCCGAGGGTGAGCGGTCGGTCGTGCCAGGTCAGCACGGGGTCACGCCAGGTGGGGGGCTTGGTCGTGACGAGCAGGAGCCAGGCGTTCAGCGACCCTGGCGAGTTCGCCGGCCAGTCGGCCGCCCGGGCGGAAAGGGCGGCCCGCGCCCGCCGGCTCTGGGCCCGCGCCGCAGTGAGGCGCTCGTCGGCTCGCGGCGAGTAGAGCAGGGCGGAGGGGCGGCGGAGGGTGATGATACGGTCGTTATCGGCCATGGTCGTCGTGGGCTTGACGGGTGGTATCGGGTCAGGCAAGTCCACGGTGGCGGCGATGCTGGCGGAACGGGGCGCGGTCGTGGTCGACGCAGACCGCCTGGCCCGGGACGCGGTGGCGCCGGGCACGCCCGGGCTCCGGGCCGTGCTCGAGCGCTTCGGGCCCGCAGTCATGGCCGGCGACGGCTCGCTCGACCGGCGGGCCCTGGCCGGCGTGGTGTTCGACGACCCCGACGCCCTCGCCGCCCTGAACGCCATCGTCCATCCGCCTGTGCGGGCGGCCATCGCCGGACGGGTCGCCGAGCTGGAGGGCACGGACTCCGTCGTCGTCCTGGAGATCCCGCTGCTGGTCGAGTCGGGGCGGTCGTACGGGGAGTCCCGGGTCGTCGTGGTCGACTGCCCCGAGGACGTGGCCGTCGCCCGGCTGGTGGAGCACCGGGGCTTGGACCCGGCGGACGCCCGCCGGCGGGTCGAGGTTCAGGCCTCGCGCGCCGACCGGCTGGCCGTGGCCGACGTCGTCATCGACAACGCCGGAACGCTCGAGGAGCTGCGGCGTCAGGTGGACGCCCTCTGGAAGGCGCTTGGCCCCCGGGAATAGGAGGACCGAGGCCCAAAGTTGATACGTATCTACTCAGGTTTATTGTAGGAGGTACGTATGGCCAAGGCAGTCGGAATCGACCTCGGGACCACCAACTCGGTGGTGGCGGCCATGGAGGCGGGCGAGCCCGTCGTCATCCCGAACGCCGAGGGCGGGCGGACCACGCCGTCGGTGGTCGGCTTCACCAAGGCCGGCGAGGTGCTGGTGGGGGAGGTGGCCAAGCGCCCACGGCCGAACGCCCGCTGCACCTGGACTAGAAGCTCACGCGGGCCGAGTCCAGGAGCTGACCGCCGACCTGGTGGAGGCCACCCGCAAGCCGTTTGAGCAGGCCATCAAGGACGCCGGCCTCTCGGTCGCCGACATCGACCACGTCATCCTCGTGGGCGGTTCCACCCGGATGCCGGCCATCGTCGACCTGGTCCGCTCGCCGACGGGGAAGGAGCCCCACAAGGGCGTCAACCCCGACGAGGTGGTGGCCGTCGGCGCCGCCATCCAGGCCGGCGTGCTCAAGGGCGAGGTCAAGGAGGTCCTGCTCCTCGACGTCACGCCGCTGTCCCTCGGCATCGAGACCAAGGGCGGCGTGATGACGAAGCTGATCGAGCGCAACGGCACCATCCCCACCAAGCGGTCGGAGGTCTTCACCACGGCAGACGACAACCAGCCGTCGGTGGAGGTCCACGTGCTGCAGGGCGAGCGGGAGATGGCCTCGGCCAACCGCACGCTCGGGCGCTTCCATCTCACCGACCTGCCGCCGGCACCCCGGGGCGTGCCGCAGATCGAGGTCACCTTCGACATCGACGCCAACGGCATCGTCCACGTCTCGGCCAAGGACCGGGCCACGGGCAGGGAGCAGTCGATGACCATCACCGGTCAGTCCGCGCTGTCGGCCGAGGACATCGACCGCATGCTGCGCGACGCTGAGGCCCACGCCGAGGAGGACCGCCGCCGGCGGGAGGAGGCCGAGGTCCGCAACACGGCCGACTCGCTGGTGTAGACCGAGCGGCTGCTCAACGACCACGGCGACGCGTCGGTCGAGGAAGCTGTGGAGGCGCTGAAGGACGCGCTGAAGGGCGACGACATCGAGGCCATCCGGTCCCGGACGGAGACTCTCGCCGAAGCCAGCGAGCAGCTGGGCCGGCGCCTGTACGAGCAGGAGTCGTCCTCGCCGGATGACGACGAGGTGGTGGACGCCGAGATCGTCGACGAGCGGAAGTCGGCCTGATGTCCGTCCGGACCGACTGGCTCGAGAAGGACTACCACGCCCTGCTCGGAGTGCCGGAACTGGAGGACCGGGACCGGGCGCTACGTGAATCGCTGGGGCCGGACGGCGATGCCGGCGCCGGCCTTCGGCCCTCCGAAGCGGTCGGCGGCGCTCCCACCGCGCAGGAAGAGCTCGAAGAAGCGGAGCTGGCGGCCGGAGTGGCTGGTCCAGCCCGAGCTGCCTGGCGCGAAGGACAGGTCTCCGTCGGGGACCTCGAACGTCCCGTCGCTCACCGTGGCGGGTGCGGTGACGTCGCCGATAGTGACCTGCACCGGTTCGCCGCTGGCAGCCGGAGCATCGAACCACGACGTCTTGAGGTTCCCGTAGCCGTCCACGTAGACGACCTGATGTTCCGGCAGGTCGTCGATCGCACCGTCGCCGACGTCGTCCCCGAGGCAGGACTCGTCACCCCGGACGACGCGGGCCAGCAACTCGGGGAAGAAGTCCCGGGAGCGGAACTGGCTGCCGGCCGCGCCGTACGGCACCTCCCGGAGGCTCAGCGCCTCGTCCCGCAGGAACGAGAAGGCGTGGCCGGCGTTGGGGCCGACGACCAGCACCTCGCCGGGCAGGGTGGCGCACACCAGCCGCTCGCCCTGGTTCCCGGGCCGGGGGTCGGGGGTGTCGCTGCGGGGCGCCACATTGTGGAAGATCATCCTCGCCGGGCCGAGGGTGAGGGCCAGCTGGGCGACGCGGAAGCCGGCGGAGACCGTGTCGAAGGCGGGCACGGGGGTGGGCACCACCGTGGCTTCAGGCAGGTGGAGGGCCAGGCGTTGGACCACCTCGGCGAACGCCAGGTCGCCGTGGCCGTAGTCGGCCACCAGGTGAATCAGCATCACCGATTGTCGCAGGGTGCGGGGCCCGCCGCCGTCAGCTACGGGGCCGGGACCTCACGAAGTCGAGGGCCTCGCCAGCCAGTGCCAGCCACGTCTCCGCGTCGTCGACGGTGACGCTAACCCACTCCTTCATCGGCCGGCCTTTGCCGGCGCCGAACGGGGCCCCGGAGCCTTCGCCAATCAGGGCGGCCACCCGGTCCTTGGGGAGCTTCAGGACGAGCCGGCCGTTCGTGGCCATGGCAAAGATGGCGCCGTTCACCTTCAGCGCCTCCGAGCCGAAGGCCCGCCGGTCGGATCCGCCCGGCAGCTCGACGTCGGGTTCGCCGGCGAACTTCGCGGCCAGCGCCCGGGCCCCGGTCCATCCGGTGAGAAGTACCGACGGACGGGTTTGTCGGTCGGGCCGGCCGCTGACGGCTAATCCGCCGAGTCGGGCGTCTCCCTGAGCCAGTCCCTGTCGTACATGGCCCTCAACCGGGCGTCGGCCTCCTGCAACTGGCGTTCCAGGGCGTCCACCGCGTCGCCGGATCCCGGGATGCGAGTGCCGATCTGTCCGGCCGGTTCGTGGAGTCGCTTCGCCCCGGGAGCGGGTTGGCCCGCGCCAGGTGCCATCCGCACCCCACGACGGTCGACCTCGATCCCGGTTGGGCCGATGATGCTCGCCGCCGTGTGCCGCGGCGGATGGCCGAGGCCCCCTCGCTGGGGAACGGCCATCGCTGGTACCCCTCCACGACGTGGAGCGAGAAGCAACAGGGCGCCGAGGAAGATCGCCGCGACGGCCAGGGAAAGCTGCCCACTGAGGCCTTGGCCGGTGCGGGCGAGGGGCTGGACGCGGAGGCCGGCTGGGGCAGAGAACAGGGGGACGCCCGGGGATGCCGGGGCACCCGGACCCACCCTCGTGGTCCCTCCCGGAGATGCCTCGCCCGTGGTGGTGGTGCTCGCGGCCCCGATC
>Ga0247719_1000084_pt1 | contig 65324 bp, 42 predicted proteins | sample 41E_DmetaG_FD_189046 | JGI IMG/M metagenome (GOLD analysis project Ga0247719, IMG submission 189046) | Soil microbial communities from hillslope of Landscape Evolution Observatory, University of Arizona, Oracle, AZ, United States - 4-1-E_D | ecosystem: Engineered > Artificial ecosystem >...
ACCCTGCAGCACCCTGCCGCACCCTGCCGCACCCCGCCGCACCCTGCAGCACCCCCTTGTAGTTACTGCTGGCGGCGGAAGTGATCCCCGAGCGTCACTTCCGGACGTCCGGTCGACTCGGTGTACGCCTCCCAGTCGGCGCGGAACTCGTCGTTCTTCAGCGCACGAATGCTGAGGCCGATCTTCCGCTCCGTCGGAATCAGCTTGATGATCTTCATCTGGTAGGTCTCACCCACCTGGAGATCCAGCTTGCCTTCCTTGCCCGCCTGCGGCGTGTCGTCGAACTCCGAGACGTGGATCAGCCCCTCGATGCCCTCCGCCAGCTCGACGAAGGCGCCGAAGTTGGTCAGCCGGACCACCTTCCCCTCGACCGTGTCGCCGACGTTGTGCTGCGAGAAGAACTCGTCCCACACGTCGGTCTGGAGCTGCTTGAGCCCCAGCGACAGCCGCTGGTTCTCGGCGTCGATGTTCAGCACCATCGCCTCGACGGTGTCCCCCTTCTTGAGGACCTCCGACGGGTGCTTCAGGCGCTTGCTCCACGACATGTCCGAGATGTGGATCAGGCCGTCGATCCCCTCCTCGACCTCGACGAACGCGCCGAACTCGGTCAGGTTGCGGACCTTGCCGGTGATCGTCGTGCCGATCGGGTACTTCTCCGACAGCTCGTGCCACGGGTTGCTCTCGACCTGCTTGAGGCCGAGCGAGATGCGGCGCGCGCCCGGGTCGACCCCGAGCACCATCGCTTCGACGGTGTCGCCGACGTTCAGCACCTTCGACGGGTGCTTCACGCGCTTGCTCCACGACATCTCGCTGACGTGGATCAGCCCCTCGACGCCCGGCTCGAGCTCGACGAAGGCGCCGTAGTCGGTGAGGCTCACGACCTTGCCGCTCATCCGCGCCCCCACCGGGTAGCGCTCGATGACGTTCGACCACGGATCGTTCATCAGCTGCTTCAGCCCGAGCGACACGCGTTCGGTCGCCGGGTCGTACTTCAGCACGATGACGTCGATCTCCTCGTTCACCTTCAGCAGCTCCGACGGGTGCGTCACGCGGCCCCACGACATGTCGGTGATGTGGAGCAGGCCGTCGATGCCGCCGAGGTCGATGAACGCGCCGTAGTCGGTGATGTTCTTCACCACGCCGCGGAGGACCTTGCCCTCGGCCAGCGTGTCGAGCGTGTGCTTCTTCTTCTCGGCGTTCTCCTCTTCGAGGAGCACCTTGCGCGAGAGCACGATGTTGCCGCGCTTCTTGTTCACCTTGATGACGCGCATCCGCAGTTCCTGCCCGCGGAGGGCATCCAGGTTCCGGACGGGACGGACGTCGATCTGCGAGCCGGGCAGGAAGGCGCGGACGCCGATGTCCACCGCCAGGCCGCCCTTGATCCGCTCGATCACGCGGCCGATGACGACCTTGCGCTCGGCGTAGGCCTTCTCGACCTCGTCCCAGATCTTCATCTTCTCGGCCTTCTCGCGCGAGAGGACGACGTAGCCTTCACGGTCTTCGGTGCGCTCCAGCAGGACGTCCACCATGTCCCCGGGCTGGACCGTGATCTGGCCGTTTTCGTCGATGAACTCGTCGACCGGGATGATCCCCTCGGACTTGTAGCCGACGTCGACGATGACTTCAGAGGGGGTGACTTTGAGAACGGTGCCCTTTACGACCTCGCCTTCCGCGATATTGCGGAAGCTGTTATCGTAAAGATCGAGGAGACGCGAGTATTCCTGCGGGTCGATCGAGTCGTCCGCCGCGTTGAGCGGGGTCATCTTCTCGGCAGGTTTGTGAGCCGATCTCTCGACGGTTCCGGTCGCGCCACCTCCTTGTGGATTGTCGTGCTGCGAGTTGTCAGTTGCCATGCGTAACGTAGTCCTCCTCAGGTCGTGCTCTGCCGGGATCCCAGCTCCGGCGGGCTGTAGATTTGCGTATCGGTGATTGCGATAAGCACTAGAAGATACAACAGTTAGGGCCCAACGGTCAAACGGCATCCCGCCTCCTCTCGAGGGACGAATGGCTAAGAAGACGAGCGTCAAGAGCAAGGGACAGCGAACCCCATCGAAACGCAGGGCGGGCGCGGGCGCCCGGGCCATGGCCGGCGGAGCCGGCGGACGCCGCCGAACGGCCGGGGCAAAGACGCCGCAGGGGAAGGCCCGGCGCAAGAGCACGAAGAACCCGCCGCGGCCCGGAAAGGCGGCCAAGGCCCCCGGCGGCCGCACGCAGACGACCCGCAAGGGCGGGGCGAAGACGCGCTCCGGCGGCGCGAAAGGGACGGCAGCCGGCCGAACGGCTCCCCGAGCGAAGGCGAAAACCGCCAGGGGCGGCGCGTCCCGCCGAACGGGCGGCGCCGCGAAGACGGGCTCGCCCCGCCGAAGCGCCGGAGGCGCGAAGGCTGGGGGCACGGGCCGCGAGCGTGAGCTCGCCCAGACTCCCGAAGCCGGCCGCACCGTCCGCGGACGCACGAATCCGATGCCGACGAAGCGCTCGACCGGCACCCCGTCCGGCGCCGGCAGCACGCGCCAGGCGCCCGCCCTCGACCGCGCACGCCGTCGCCTTCGCGAGATCGACGAAACGGTCGAGGGGCCCCCGTCGAGCCTCGACATGAACCGCACGTCGTCAGCCGCCCGCTCGGGCCGGCGGCACCTCCAGCACGCGCTCGAAGAGCACACCGAGACGGGCCCGGCCATGACCGGCGGCGACGTGGACGCCGACTGGCAGGATGCCTACGCCGTGGGCGACGAAGCCCCGGGAGGCGACAACCCGACCCCCGACCAGGACGTCGTCGAAGAGATCGGCCGCGCGATGGGCGTGGAATACCAGGACAACGAGGAGCTCAAAGGGGCCGACAAGATCGCGGAGCGCGACCGGCACCGCTGGGAGCTCGATCCCGCCTCGTCGGACGACTACCTGGATCGCGAATAGGAACTGACGCACCAAAACTCCAAACGCCAAACTCCAAACTTCAGACGCCAAACTTCAAACGCCGAACTCCGAAGGTGTTGGGCGTTTGAGTTTTGGAGTTTGAGTTTGGAGTTTGAAGTTTTTGGCGTTTGGCGTTTGGAGTTTGGCGTTTGGAGTTTGGAGTTTTTCGGCGTCAGTTCCCCGCCACGCAATAGAGGTAACGGTAACCCCGCAGATAGATCTCCCCCTCGACGAGCGCCGGTGAGGCGTCGAAACGGTCGTCGAGTTTGTTCGTGGCGAGGACCTCGTACGTCGGACCGTGCTTCAGCACGGCGGCGGCGCCGTCCTGCCCGAGAATGATCACCTTGCCGTCGGCGCCCACCGGCGAGGCAAAGACGTTCGGCACGCCTTCGATCCGCTGCACCTGATAGTGCGGCTTGCCGGTCTTCGCGTCGAACGCCGACAGCACACCGGTGTTCCCCTTCAGGAAGTACAGGATCCCGTCGTACAGGAGCGGCGAGGGCACGTAGGGGGTGTCGCGGTCGAAGCTCCACACCAGCGCCGGCGTGTCGGTGATGTCCCCCTTCGCATCCGCGAGCCGCACGGCCTTGACGCTGTTGCCGCGGAACCCGCTCATCAGCACGACCAGCCCGTCGCCGTACACCGGCGAGGGGATCGGATTCATCGTGAGCCCCGCCGTTTCCCAGATCAGCTCACCGGTCGCGAGATCGTAGCTGCGGATCCGGTTCATGGCGCCGGTGACGACCTGCGCGCGGCCGCCGTTCTCGACCACGAGGGGCGTCGCCCAGCTGTCGATCTCGTCGCGGTTCCTGCGCCAGACCTCCTTGCCGGTTTTCTTGTCGAGGGCGGCGATGAACGACTCCCCCTGGTGGTCCCACACGACGACGAGCCGGTCCTTGTGGAGCGCGGGGCTCGAGCCCTCGCCGAACTCGTTGCGCATCCGCTTGTCGCCGAGGTCCGTCTCCCACAGCGGCGTGCCGTTCATGTCGTAGGCGTAGATGCCGCGAGACTCGAACGACGCGATGACCACCTCGCCGTCGGTCACGGCGGACGCCGAGGCCCAGGTGCCGAACTGGTTGTGGTAGCCCTCGTGCGGCGTCACCTCGCGCGCCGTCCGCTCCCAGACGGTCTTGCCGGTCTTCCGGTCGAGCGCGAGCACCAACATCCGGTGCGGCACGATCTGCCCTTTCGTGCCGCGCGGCTCGTGCGAGGCGGCGAGATCGACGCCGACCGGCGCCGCGGTCAGCACGAACACGCGGTCGCCCCAGACCACCGGCGTCGACGTGCCGCGGCCGGGCAGTTCCACCTTCCAGCGGACGTTCTTCGACTCGCTCCACTCGGTCGGCGGCTTCGCCGTGGTCGAGACGCCCGTGGCCAGCGGACCGCGCCACTGGCCCCACCACCGGTCACCCGGACCCTGCGCCGCCGCGGTGATCCCGAGACTGCACGCGGCGATCACGAAAGCGGTGGCAATGGTCCGCACGTCTATCTCCGTGTTCCCGTTGATCCGTGTTGATAACTCCGTGTTCCCGTTGATCCGTGTTGAGGCGTGTCGTTCCGTGGCCATCTACCCGCGACTCCTTTGCTCCACCAGCGCCAGCACGCGGCTGACGACGTCGTCGATGGGGATGCCGGTGGTGTCGATCTTCACGGCATCGGCGGCCTCGGCGAGCGGCGATGCCGCGCGGGTGCGGTCGCTGCGGTCGCGCGCGGCGAGCGCCGACGCGATGTCGGTCACGGCGACGCCCCCCTTGCCCGCGGCATGCGCGGGATCGTTCGCGCGGCGCCGCGCCCGCTCCTCGGGCGAGGCGTCGAGGAAGATCTTCACGTCGGCCTGCGGGAACACGACGGTGCCGATGTCCCGCCCTTCCATTACGACGCGCCCCCCCTGCCCCATTTCACGCTGCTGCTGGATGAGCACTTCGCGGACGCGCGGCAGCCTGGCGACGGCGGCCGCCGCCGCGTCGATCTCGGGCGTGCGGATCGCCTGCTGCACGTCGTGGCCGTCGATGGAGATCCGCCCGTCGGTGACGTCGATCCGCGCGCGTGACGCGAGCGCGGCGACGGCCGCTTCGTCGGCGAGGTCGAGCCGCTCCTGGAGCGCCTTCCACGCCACCGCGCGGTACATGGCCCCGGTGTCGATGTGGCGATACGCCAGGCGGGCGGCCACGGCCCGGGCGATCGTCCCCTTGCCGGCACCCGAGGGGCCGTCGATGGCGATGATGAGCGCTTTCATCCCGTTCCATTATTCAACACGTCACGTGCGAACACCGGCGCGCGTCGGCGCTGCATTATCATCGGCGCGCATGCGCCGGAAGCGGTTTGTCGTCGTTGTCGCGCTGCTCGCGCTTCTGGCCGCGATCGCGGAGCCCGCCTACGATCACGTGCAGGGAGCGGCGTTCGTCGTGCGTGCCGCGGGGATGCAGGGGACGCCGCGCGCGGTCGCCAACTGGGTCGCCGAGGATCGTGTTGCGGTCTCTGACGTCACGGTCCCGTGGCGGGGCGGCGAACTGCGCGGGCGCGTGTATCGCCCCCCCTCCCCCGGCGGGCCTCCGGCGCTCGTCGTGCCTGGCGTTCACGCCGGCGGCATCGACGAGCCGCGCCTCGTGCAGTTCGCCGAGGACGTCGCCTCCACGGGACGCGTGGTCGTCGCCGCCGAGTTGCCGGACCTCAAGGCCTACAGCATCACCCCCCGCACGACCGACATGATCGAAGACGCGGCGCTGTGGCTCGCCACGCGCAGCGGCCACGCGCGGCACGGCCGCGTCGGGGTCATGGGGATCAGCTTCGCGGGCGGGCTGTCGATCGTCGCCGCGGCGCGTCCGCCGGTGCGCGACCACGTCGCCTTCGTGATGTCGTTCGGCGGACACGGCGACCTCCCGCGCACGCTGCGCTACCTGCTCACGGGCATCCAGCCCGACGGCGCGCAGCGTCCGCCGCACGACTACGGCGTCGCGATCGTGCTCCTCGGCGTCGCCGACCGCGTTGTCCCGCCCGAGCAGGCGCAGCCGCTTCGCGAGGCGATCCGCGCGTTTCTGCACGCGTCGCACGTGGACATGTGGGACAAGGCGCAGGGGCAGGAGGAATTCGCGCGCGCGAGACGGCTCGCGGAGGACCTTGCGGAGCCGGCGCGGACGCTCATGGGCTACGTCAACGATCGCGACGTGGCGAGCCTTGGGCCGGTGCTGCTGCCGCACGTGGCGGAGCTCGGCGGTGACGCGGCGCTGTCGCCCGCCAGCGGCGCCGTTCCCACATTCCCCGTCTACCTGCTGCACGGCACCGACGACAACGTGATCCCGGCCGTCGAGTCGTCGCTCCTGGCGGCGACACTGCGCGAGCGCGGCGCCGAGGTCCGCCAGCTCGCGACGCCGTTGATCACGCATGCGGAAGTCGACCGCTCGGCCGCGGCGCGCGCCGTGTGGGACCTGGTGCGCTTCTGGTCGTCGCTGCTCGACGAACGGTGACGTTCGCTACAATCCTGCGATGCCGCATCTGATCGAAGCGCCGGCCGTCGTCGTGGCGGCGGGCAACAAGCCGAAGCGGATCGAGGTCAGCGCTCCGTCTCCCGCAGCAGCTCCACGAGGTACTCCTTCCAGACGGCGGCCATCGTGTGCGTGCCGTGGCCGGCGGTCCGGTCGCTCAGCGGCAGCACGATCGCGCGTCCGTTCCGCACGCGTGCGATCTCGCGCTCGAGGATGCCGAGCTCCGGCGGGTTGATGATGTCGTCGGCCGAATTGATCGCCACGAGCGGCGCCCTGATCTTCTCCAGCCCCGGCCCGGGATCGTAGTCGCGCGAGGCTTCGAGTGCATACAGGATGTCGTTCGCATCGCCGGTCTTGAGGTAGTTCGCGACGTACGCGTCCAGCACGCGGTCGGCCTCGGCGAGCGTCGGCGCCTCGCGCTGCCGCCGCACGGGGTTGCTCCCCACGAGCCATAGCATCTGCGCGGCGGTGCGGAGGCTCTGGGGCTGCGTCGTGTACTCCCCGTTCTTCCACTCCGGATCGTTGCGGATCGCGTCGATCACGACGCGGCGCCAGGCGCGGTTGCGCCCGGAGATCTGCGTGGGCAGGCTCGCCAGCGGCATCAGCGCATCCATGAAGTCGGGGTACATCGAGCCCCACATCCACGTGTGCATGCCCCCCATCGACGTCCCCATGACCAGGCGCAGGTGATTGACGCCGAGCCCCTCGGTGACGAGCCGGTACTCGGCCGTCACCATGTCGACGTAGCCGTAGCGCGGGAACTTCGCACGCAGGCCTTCGCTCGGCCGGCTCGAGCGGCCGTGGCCGATGTCGTCGGGCAGGATGATGAAGTACTTCGCGGCATCGAGCGGCTGACCGGGGCCGAACAGCTCGCCGGCGAAGTTGCGCCCGAGGAACTGCGCGCCGGTGCCGCCCGTGCCGTGCATGATCAGCACGGCGTTGCGGACGATCCCCTGCGCGTCCTTCCGCGGGGTGCCGAGTGTCCGGTAGTGCATCCGCAGCTCCGGCAGCGTCTCGCCGGACGTGAAGCGGAAGTCGCGGATGATGAAGTCCCCTTCGACGGGGGACGGCACGGCGGGGGGCTGCGGCGCCTGCGCCAGCAGCAGGGCAGACACGAGAGTGACGAGCCACATGATGGCCGGATTCTACCGCCGGAGCGCCGCGCGGCCGTATACTCCGGCGCCATGTTCACCTGTTCACGACGGACGTTTCTCGGCGCCTGCGCCGGGTGGGTGGTCTCGTCGGTCGCCGCCGGCGGACAGACACCCGCAGCGCGCACGCGCCTCGTGCTTCTCGGCACCGCCGGCGGGCCGACGCCGAAGGCCACGGCCGCCGCACCCGCCCAGGCGATCGTCGTCGGCGACCGGATCTACCTCGTGGACTGCGGCGACGGCGTCGCGCGGCAGCTCGCGCTCGCGAAGCTGCCCATCACCAGCCTCCGGGCGGTCTTCATCACGCACCAGCATTCGGATCACAACGCGGGGTACGGGCCGCTCTTTCTGCTCGCCTGGGGAGCGAACCTGAGGACGCCGGTGGAGACGTATGGACCGCCGCCGCTGCGCGCGATGACGCGCCACCTGCTCGAGGCGTACCGGTACGACATCGAGCTGCGGATGCGCGACGAAGGGCGGCCGCCGCTCGCGCCGCTCATCCGCCCGCACGACATCACGCGCGGCGGAGTCGTCTACCGGGACGCGCACGTCCGCGTCACCGCCGCGCTGAACGATCACCCGCCGATCCGTCACTCGTTTGCCTACCGGTTCGACACGGCGGACCGCTCGATCGTCATCTCGGGCGACACGCGGTACTCGGCGAACGTCGTGGGGCTGGCGAAAGGGGCCGACGTCCTGGTGCACGAGGTCGTCTCGCGCGAGTTCTGGGAGCGGCCGAACCGCACGCAGCCGGCCTCGGTCGTGCGGCACATCCTCGCGAGTCATACCGACGCGCCCGACGTCGGACGGGTCGCCGCCGAGGCGGGCGTCGGCACGCTGGTGCTGTCGCACTACGTGCCCACCGAGGGGCCGGATGCGCCGAGCGACGAGGAGTGGCTCGCCGGCGTGCGGCGGCATTTCACCGGACGGGTCGTGCTCGGCAGGGACCTGATGGAGCTCTGAGACGGCGGCGCGCCCGGCGCCGCTCGACGGCTGGCCGGTCCGCGCCTCCGTAGTCTCAGAAGGACAGGAGCCGCTCGAAGAAGGACCGGTAGCGGCGCATGGCCAGCCGCAGGTCTTCCGTCGAGACGCTCTCCTGGCGGTCCCACTGCCCTTCGAGCCGCCGCCGTTCGTTCGAGAAGCTCTCGGCGAGCCGCTGCATCAGCTCGGCGACGAGCGTGTCGGCATCTTCGACGGACCGCCGCGGCTCGTCCACGAACCCGGTCTGGATCGCGCTCCAGCGCGAGCGGTAGCCTGCGAGGTCCTGCTCGCCGAAGAGCGGCTGCGGCTCGTCGTCGACCTGCCGCGGCGCGTCGAGGTCAGGTCGCGGGGTCGCAGCCGTGTCGCGGCTGAGCCGGAGCCCGTGGACGTGGTCGCCGTGGTGCACGTGATCGTCGTGGTGCACGTGGTCACGGTGATGCACGTGGTCACCGTGGTGCACATGGTCACCGTGGTGCACGTGGTCGCCATGGTGGACGTGGTCACCGTGGTGCGCGTGATCCGCGTCGTGCAGGTGGCCGCCGGGCTCGGCGGGCCGATCGCCGTGGACGAGATGCGGCGCGTATGTGTCGCGCCCGTCGTCGTTCGGGTGCTCGCGCGGCTCCGGGCGCGGCTCGGCCGCCGCTTCGCGGAGGCGGTTCACGACGCGCCTCAACGGGTTCTCGCGCTCGCGCTCCCGGTGTTCCCCGGCGAGGCGGTCGCGCTCCGGCAGGTCGCGGCCGTGGTCGCGGGCACCGGCAATGTCATCGGTGGAGAGTCGCCGTTCGTCGCTCATGCCGTCCTCCTGAGGTTGCGGTCGCGTTCGCCGAGCAGGTCCGCGAAGAGCTCGCGGTAGTGGACGAGCGCCTGCCGCAGGTCTTCCGTCGACGCCTGTTTGCGCGCGTGGCGTCCGGCGATCTCGCGCGCGTGCCGGTAGTGGTGAACGACGTTGGCGTGATCGACGGTGAGGTCTTCCGCGCGCGTGTCGAAGTCGGCCATCGGGTAGCCGCGCGTCCGCATCACGTCGGTGACGAGCATGTCGGCCTCGGTCGCCGCGCCGCCCGGGTCGTCGACGAACATCGCCTGCACGCGGCGCCACGCCTCCGAGTACCGGCCGCGCTCCTCGGCGTTCAGCTCGCGGATGTGGTACGACGCGACGCGCTTCTCGCGCTCGCGGAGCAGCGCTTCGGCGCGCGCCTCGCTGCCGGCGTCCTTCACCGTGCGCTCGTATTCAGGGCCGTACTTCCGCCGCAGCCGCTCGCGCCGCCGCCTGGCCGAGAACGTCCACGCCAGCGCGATGGCGACCACAGCCGCGGCGAGCACGACAGCCGCCAGGATCAGAGTCTCGTTGGTCATCGGTCTTCCCTCTGACCCACGCACTCGCAAAGTGGATACCGCCGCGGCGAGCTCTTGCGCGCCGTTCCGCCTCTGCTGGCCCTCCTGGCGCCATGAAGCCATGGTTGAACAGTGTGCTTGGCGCCCTGATTTCCCGTCCCCGCCGCCAGCGTCGCCGAGCATGCCACGCGTGTCCGCATCGGCGCGCACACGGTGCACGTGGCCGGCGAGCGTGACCTGCTCGCGCTGAAGGAGATGGCGGCCCGCCGGCGTCGAGGTGCTCGCGCCCGGCCCGTCGTCACACCCGCCGGACTCGAGGACCACGCCTGGCAGGTGAGCTAGTCGGTTCTTCGTCGGGGGGCGTTCGATCAGTGCCGTCCCGTTCCCGGATGACCGACCTGCAGCCCGTTCGCGGCAATACCCGTGTGTAGAGAAGCGGCGTTCTAACGGAAAACGGGGGATATAATCCGCTCCCCGATGTCCCTGACTCCCGGCGCACGTCTCGGTCCGTACGAAATCGTCGCCGCCATCGGCGCCGGCGGCATGGGTGAGGTCTACAAGGCGCGGGATACGCGCCTCGACCGGACCGTCGCCATCAAGATCATCGGCGACGACCTCGCGGGCACGCCCGACCTGCGCGACCGTTTCGAGCGCGAGGCGCGGACGATCTCGCAGCTCAATCACCCCGGGATCTGCACGCTGCATGACGTCGGGCGCGAGGGGGACGTCTCGTATCTCGTTCTCGAGTTCATCGACGGCGAAACGCTCGCCTCGCGCATTTCGCGCGGGCCGATGCCCCCGGAAGAGGCGCTGCCGGTCGCGATCGCCGTCTGCGAAGCGCTCGACGCCGCCCACCGGCTCGGGATCGTGCACCGCGACCTGAAGCCGGGGAACATCATGCTCGCCCGGACGGCGAAACACGGCGCGTCGGGGCGCGCCGGCCAGGCCAAGCTGCTCGATTTCGGTCTCGCCAAGCTGGCACAGGGGGTCGCGCCGCCACCCGGCGGCGCGACGCTGGCGCCGACGATCACGACGCCGCTCACGGCTCGCGGCAGCATGATCGGGACGTTCCAGTACATGGCTCCCGAGCAGCTCGAAGGAGCCGAGGCGGATGTGCGCAGCGACATCTGGGCGTTCGGCTGCGTCCTGTACGAGATGGTCACCGGGCGGCGGGCGTTCGACGGTAAATCGCAGGCCACGCTGATCTCGGCGATCCTGGCGACGGAGCCTCCGTCGCTGGCATCCATCCAGCCGCTCGCATCCACCGCGCTGGACTACACCGTCCGCACCTGCCTCGCGAAGGATCCCGAGGAGCGCTTCCAGAACGCGCACGACCTCCTGCTCCAGCTGCGATGGATCGCCACCGCCGGCTCCGAGGCCGGCGCTCCGGCGGTCGTCGCCACCCGTCGGCGATCGCGATCGCGCCTGCAGCTCGCCGCCGCGGTGGCGGCCACCGTCGTGCTGACAGGTGTTCCCGTGTGGTGGGTCAGTTCGAGCACCGACTCGCCTGCACCGGCCCCCTTGCGTGCCGACGTCATGCTGCCGCCCGGCACGTTCATGGTCCCCTCCGTGACCAGGAACATCGCGCTGTCACCGGACGGCACGAAGCTGGTGTTCGTGTCGGTGGCGGGCGACGAATTCAGGCTGCGCGTGCGCGACCTTTCGACCGGCGCGACGAGGCCGATTACCGGCACCGAAGCGGGCGTCATGCCGTTCTTTTCTCCCGATGGCCAGTGGATCGGCTTCTCGGCCGGCGGCAAGCTCAGGAAGGCTCCGCTCGCCGGCGGACCGGCGGCGATCATCTGCGACGTGCCTGGCGTCTTCGGGGCGGCCTGGGCGCCGGATGACACGATCATCTTCGCCGGCGGTCCCGGCCGGCCGTTGATGCGGGTGCCCGCCTCCGGCGGGGAGCCCACGGCATTGACGACGATCGAGGAGGGTGAGTTCGATCACCGCTGGCCCGCGGTGCTGCCCGACGGGCAGGCGGTCCTCTACGCTGCCAGTACGGCCGGAGGGGTGGCGGAAGGGAAGATCGTGCTGCAGCCGCTCGACGGCGGCGCTCGCACCGTAGTCGCTCACGGAGGCACCTCGCCGCTCTATGTCTCGACCGGGCATCTCCTGTTCGTGCGCGACAGCACCCTGCATGCGCAGCCGTTCGATCTGCGAAGCCGTTCGGTGCACGGCACGGCACGCGCGATGGTCGAGAACGTCGGCCACGCCGTCAGCGATGGACGCGCGCAGTACGCCGTCTCGGCGACAGGACTGCTCGCGTACGTGGAAGGACAGCAGGTGGCGCCGCAGCGCACGCTCGTCTGGGTCACGCGCGACGGCGAGGTCCAGCCGCTTCCCGTCGAGCAGCGCGCCTTCGATCATCCCCGCCTGTCGCCGGATGGTCGGTACGCGGCCGTCACCGTCCGTGACCCTGATCCCGACGTCTGGACGATCGATCTCTCGCGCATGACGCTGTCGCGATTCACCTTCGAACAGGGCGAAGAGGAGTCGCCGGTCTGGTCTCCGGACAGCCGGCGGATCACGTTCAGCGCGTCGCGAATCGGCAAGCCCCGGCAGACCCTCTCGAAGGCGATCGACGGCAGCGGCAGCGAAGAGGAGCTGTTCACCACGACCCGGCATCAGCATCTGGGCGGCTGGACCCCCGACGGTCAGACGCTCCTGACCGAGGAAGTCGAGGTCAACTGGACCCTGTTCGCCGGCAATCGATCGACGAAGAGCTGGACGCCCCTGACCTCCTCGCGCTTCGCCGCCAACGGCGTGCAGGTCTCCCCCGACGGCCGCTGGATCGCGTACTCCACGAACGAGGGTGGCACGCACGAAGTGTACGTGCAGGCCTTTCCGGGGCCGGGCAGCAGGGCCCAGGTCTCGTCTCGCGGAGGCACGGAACCGCGATGGTCCCCTGCGGGCGACGAGCTGTTCTACCGCGCGGGCGACCGGATGATGGCCGTGTCGATACGGACCACGCCCACGCTGGTCGTCGAGACGCCGCGTGTGCTCTTCGAGGGACGCTTCGCGCGCATGGGATGGGGGCAGGCCAACTACGACGTCACACGGGACGGCAAACGCTTCCTGATGGTGCAGGGGCTCGACGAAGCGCTGCCGACGTCGTTCAAGGTGATCGCGAACTGGTTCGAGGAGCTGAAAGCGGTCTCCCCGACGCGGTGACCGCCACCCGCCGCCTCGGGACCGCCCGCCAGGTGCCGGCCATGATCACCGCGGCAGTCGTGGTGTCGTGTGCCGCCCTCGCATGGGCAGCGGGTCCGGACGCCCCTCAACAGGTTGCCGACGGATCCTTCCGGCCGGTGATCGCCCGGCCCGAATATCCGCCGGGTGCCGGCCCCGTCGTCCTGGTGGATCGCGCCCACAACAACTTCCATGCGCCAGACGAACACTTCGTGCCGTTCGCGCGGCTGATCGGTGACGACGGGTACCGCGTCCGCGGGCTGCAGGGGCCGCTCACCGCTGACGCCCTGAAGGGGGTCGCCGTCCTGGTGATCGTGAATGCGCTGGCAGACGAGGACGTGGATCGCTGGGTGCTGCCGACCTCCCCTGCGTTCACCGCGGAAGAAGTGGGCGCCGTGCGGGACTGGGTCCGCGGCGGGGGAGCATTGCTGCTGATCGCCGATCACATGCCGTTCCCCGGGGCGGCCGCCGACCTCGCGCGCGCGTTCGGGCTGGAGTTCATGAACGGATTCGCCATCGTGGAAGCGGAGTGGGACCCGCTGGTGTTCCGGAGATCCAGCTCCACGCTGCGGTCGCACCCGATCACGAACGGCCGGAGCGGCGAGCAGGTGAATGCGGCGGTCACGTTCGTGGCCGGTCAGGCGTTCCGCGCCACGGACGATCGGGTCTGCCCGCTCCTGGTCTTTGGCCCCGGCGTCGTCTCCATCAACATGGAACGCGCGTGGGTGTTCGACGCCACCACCCCGCGGGTGAACGTCGAAGGATGGCTGCAGGGAGCGGCCGTGGAGATCGGTGCCGGCAGGGTGGCCGTGTTCGGGGAGGCGGCGATGTTCGCCGCCCAGCTGACGGGGCCGCGGAAGACCCCGACGGGAATGAACGCGCCGATCGCCCGCGAGAATCTGCAACTGCTGCTCAATACGATGCATTGGCTGTCCCGCGCGCCGGGCTTCGACAGCCGGCCCGGTGCGGCGCGCTGCAGGTAGGCAACTTGACCGCCAGCGTGTGACCAGTCCTGTCACGGCATCCCTGCACAATAGACGCATGGCCAGCAGGCAGATCACCATCGAGCGCGGCGACTCGCTCGAGCGGACCATCTTTCCGAAGACGCGCGGCCGGGTCACGCGCGCGGAGCTCCAGGCGCGGCTGGCGCCGGTCGTCCGCGAGTGGCTGCGGGCCGCGTGCGTCTGGGAGGAGGCCGACATCGGCGACTACCGCTTCGTCACCTTCTACATCCCCGTCACGGAGCGGATCCAGCTGTATGTGCAGTTCTGGTCGGCACCCGGCGAGCCGGTCCTCTGGGAGGTGTCGTCGGGCCGGTGGAATCCGCCGGCCGACAAGTGGCTGGCCGGCGAGCGTGCGAAGCGGATCGAGGCGCTCGGCTTCGAGATCGGCGGCGAGGCCGAGAACTACCAGCGTGAGATCCCGCGCCTCGACAGCCCTGCCGCGCTGACCCGCGTGGCGCGTGCCGTCGTAGACATCTTCTACTCTGCCTTCGACTACCGCGGCGCCGTTCCTGTGGTCGCGCGGCTGGTCTCCGAAGGGCGCGCCGAGTCGCGATCCGCGTACGAGGCGTTCTCGCCCGATGACGTTTCGAAGATCTTCGAGGCCTGCGGCTTCAAGGTTTTTCAGGTGTGCCCCGACGGTGAACCCGACATACCGATGCTGCGCTGCCGCAAGCGCGGGATCGACACGTTCGCGACCTTCGACGACGAGATCGACCAGGAGGAGCTTTACCAGACCGTCCACTTCTCGGCGGACCTCGAGCTGTCGCCGGACGAAGCCGAAGAGGCGGCGCGCACGCTGCCGCCTCCGCCGGAGCCGGGCGCGAAGCCGATCGCGACGCTCAGCACCGTCAACCGGATCAGCGGCGGCGTGACCGCCGAGTGGCTGGCGGCTCGGATCCTCGAGTGGGAAGCGGTGACCGCCGAGCACAAGCGCGAAGCGCAGCGTGGCAAGCGGCGGCGCGCCCGGGATTCCTCACCGCCGCCTGTGCGCAGGCAGTCGCATCTCGTGCACTGAGCCGGCGCCCGCTCTCGCTCCCGTAGTCGCGGCGGACGCGGTCATTCAGCGGCTCGACCGCGGTCGCGATCCCGCCCATGAATGGAGATCGGCAGGATGCCGGCGAAGCGGATGAAGTCCCGGTCCGTGGTGAGCACCGGAACGTTCCGCCGTTCCGCGACGGCGCAGATCAGGAAGTCCGTGTTCGATGCCTGAACGCCCCTGGCGCGGCAGGTGTTGAAGTGTTCGGCGGCCCGTTCGAAGTCGGCGGCACCCAGCGGTTCGTCGGGGAAGGCGCGAAGGTGCGTCCGCAGGCGGTTGAACGACCCGGTCGTGCTCGTCTGGCAGCGATCCAGGAGCGCCCCAACGGCCTCGTCCGTGCCACTGCGCTTGGCGAGCCGATTGCGCGGGCCTCGCCGACGATGGTAGCGTCGTCGGCGCGAGCCGGCATCGTATTCGCCTGATCTCCTGTTCGGCGGGTTGGCCGGGTGTATGGCCGATCCGCCTCTGAAGGAGATGGAGACCTCGTCGGCCGCATCGCGCTGTTGCAGGAGGGGCTGAACGGCCGGGCGAGGCGCAGGGCGAGGAAGAAGTAGGCGCGCAGTCCCGGAGCTGGGGCAGAGGCAATAAATCGAGCTGTCGAGGGAACGACGATGCTATCGTCGTCGTTTCCAACGCGAACAGCCAGGTACCCATGTCCGTCCGACAGACGTTCGAAACCTTCCTGGAGCTTCCGTCCAGCGCTGCTGCGTTGCGCGTGTGCCGCATGGTTGCAGCGGGCACCGCACCGGCCGCCCTGCTTGTACTGCATGGTTCGATCGGCAGCGGCAAGACACACCTGCTCCGCGCGATCGCGGACGCGGCGCGGCGGCGGGTTGACTGCCGTGTGGCGGAAACGCGTGCAGTGGATCTCGTCGCCAGCCTGATCAGGCACATCAGGCTGCGCGACACACCGCGGCCGGCGCTGCGTGGCTTCGGCGATGTCGACCTGCTGGTTGTCGACCACCTCGAGTCGCTCCTCGGCAAAGGCGGCACCCAGCAGGCCGTCGCGCAGCTGTTTCAAGGACTCGTGGCATCCGGCGCGAGTGTCGTCTGCGCAAGCGCAGTTCCGCCCAAGGCGCTGCCCGAATTGTCGTCCGCTCTCGAAGGCGCCGCGCCGTACGCGGATGTTCAATTGACTGCCCCATCGGAGACCGAATTGGGATCGCTGGTCCGGCACCTCGGAAGCCTCCACGGCATCGCGCTCTCGCGCGAGACGGTGGGCCTCATCGCGGCGGCCTGTGGAGGCGATGTCGGCCGCGCTCACGGACTCGTCGCGCAATTCGCCGCTGCCGTGAAGTACCCGACGCGAGGCGCCGCGGCGGCGGCGCTGTCGCGTGTGTCGGCGGCGCGGCAAAGCAGGACCTGACGTCCGCCGTTCCGGCGGTCGATTCGTGACAGGACGAGTGATGCGACTGCGTCTGACGTTTGCGTCTGTGCTTGCCGCTAAGCATAATGATCCCATGAGCGCGACAGAGGCAGCACGCACGTTGGGACGCCGCGGGGGACTTGCGCGGGCCGCCCGGCTGACCGCGGAGGAGCGCAGGGCGATCGCGTCGCACGGCGGCAGGGCGCGCAGCCTCTCGTTTCACGCCGCGCGCAGGATTCGTGAGAACTTCCGCTACCTCGCGGCTGTAGACGCGTTGCGCCCACCAGCGGCTCCCGTGACGCGCATGCGCACGTGCGCCGGCCCTCTGCCGGGATCCTCCCCCGCGAAATCTGCCGATGAGGAAGCCGCCGGACCACGTCGCCGCCGTCGGTAGGCTGGACGCCGCGCTACGGCGCATCGGCCTGGAGCCGATCCTCGTCGGAGGGATGGCGCTGGTCGTGCTGGGCTCCCGCCGTGTGACACGTGACTTCGACTTCGTTGTCGCGGCGCCTGGTGACCGGTTTCCCGAACTCGTGGACGTGCTGTACGACCACGGCCTCGAGCTGGTCTCGCGGCTCGACTCCGATGGGAATGTCGCGGCGACGATCGCCACCCGCGGCGTGGCGTCCGGTCGCCTTCGCATCGACCGGCCTGAGACGGCGTACTTCTATGACCCGCACAGCGGACTCAGAATCGACCTGCTGTTCGATTTTCCTGTCCCTGCCGCCACGCTCGCCGAACGCGCAGTGCGTGTCCGGATGGGGGCGCACATCCTGCACATGGCCGGCGAGCGGGACCTGCTCGAGTTGAAGAAGATCGCGGCCGCGAACCGGAGCGCGCCCGGTGACGCGGAGGACCTCGCTTTTCTCGAGCGCCGGCTGAGAGGTTGACCGGCGCCCCCCGTGGGTGCAAGCGGTGGGCATCTGTAAGCCTGGCCATCAGCCCGGAGGTAACTCACCCCGTGCGAGGTTGCGGGCGCTCGATCGTCGATGTGGGGCCTCGGCTCAGCGCGCGGCCTTGAGGGCCAGCTCGAAGCGAAGACCTTCGACCTGCTGGAGGTGGGATATCATCTCGAACAGGTTGCGCGCCTGCGGGTTGCCGCTGGCGCTCAACATGCGCATGAGGCTTTTGGCCGACGGTTCGTGCGGCGGCTCAGCTCCTCGAAGCCGATCGTCGCGTTGATGTAATCGCGCAGAATCGCCTTTCCCGTCTCGAGGTCTCCACTCAGCAGACACTCGACACCCTCACAAAGAAGCTCCTTGCGGTATCGGCGGTCCGTCCTGAGGCGCCCCTGCACGGCAGTCGCGCGCGCCTCACACCCGCCACCGTTCCGCCGGGTGCCTGCTCCAGCCGTACACGTTCGGCAGGTCGCCGTATCCGCCGAACTCATACTCCACGCTCACGGCGTGATCGGCGTCGACGATGGCGACTGCCGGGAAGTTGTTGCCGCCCCCGCCGACACAGCCGAACACCCAGGCGCGGCCGCGGAAGGTGCCGTCCACGTGAATGAAAGCCGCGTTCAGGCTCCACCCGGGCCCGTGCCCCGACGCGCGCAGCAGATCGATGTGGACGACGGACGCTGCGATCAAGATCGTGCAGTGCTTGTGGGTGTAGCCCGCCGTCGCCCATCGCACTGCCCTGGCAGCGGCGGGATCTCCCTGGCCCCTCGTCCACAGGGGCGTCAGCCACGTCACGTGCGACATGCCAGGCGGCAGCTCTCTTCTGAACGCCGTATCCTTCACCGTGTCGAAGGTCAGCCTGGGCCAGTCGCGCACCCACCCCGTGCGAAGCGGGCAGGCATCCCTGTTCGTCGTGCTGTCGATCTCGTGGCTCACAATGTCCTCCTGCGCGAGGACATCGAGGTGTGCGGGGCGGCGCGCCGGCGCGCTGTTTTGCCTCCGACGGGAGGCCGCATCCGCGCGGGATCGCGCGCGAGCACCGCGGCCGCATGGCGGCTCGGTTGCCGGACCCGCTCGCTCAGGCGGGTCGCTCTCGATGTCGGGATCAGTCTAGCAGGGGGATGTGACGGGGCTGGTCACAACAGTGATGCTCAACTCTGCGACCACCCCTGTCACTACGTCCGGTGCACAATACGCATGTCCCACAAGGCAGATCACCGTTCAGTGCGGTGAGTTCCCTGGTGGCATGCAAGTGGCCGCGGCGCAGAAACGGAGTACTCAATGGAAAACAGCACTTTTCCTGAGCTGATTGTCCAAATCTGCGCCGAAGGTGGCGGACTCGCGATCAGGGGCCGACGCGAAGGCAGGAACTGGTCATTTCAGTTCGAAACCAATTCGATGCTGTTTCACGACGAGGGCGGAGGCATTGACCGAAGGGAAGGCCTGAGCTGGGACGCCGCCGTAGCGCGCTTGGAGAAGTATCCGTGGCGCAAGCTTCACACCCACTACGTCCATCCCGAGTTCGAACAACGGCTCCAAGAGTTGCGCCTTTCCGGCCCGCCGATTGACGAGATCTAGATGCCGTTTTCCGCTGAACGGCTCGGATTGCACTTCGCTCGTGGCGGGGCCCGGAGCATGCACGTCAAATAGTTTCTCGAGAGCGCTCGAACGGGTCAGATCATAACTCCTGCGCCTCATAGGGCCAGCGCCCGGTGATGCCAGAAGCGGCCTCTATAGCCGCGACAACGCGTTCGAGCTCGTTGACGAGCTGCCGGATTCTGGCTCTCCGGCGTTCGTCGAGGGTCGCGCAGCGCTCAGCGAATGCATCGGTGAGGCCGCGATAATAGCTGACGACGGCGTCAGGGCCCGCACTGAACCGGGCGAACACCGAGGGGCCCTCCATATTGAAGTCGGCGAGGATCGCGCGCGCGTTGTGAAGCTTGTCGGCGGCGGAGACGAGGATAGCGGACGCGTCTTTCTGCGCGATGTGGCTGACGTACAGCTCTTTGCGCGCCTGCCAGGGCGGCTTCGGGTTCCTGTCGGCGTCTGTGCAGGCCTCGATGATCGCAAGCACGCGGCCGCCGAAGGTGAACGCGACCCACCGCCGCACCCAGTCGGCGCCGAGCTCCTCCGGCGCGTCCTCGATCGCATCGTGCAGAAGTGCCGCGATTGCTTCGTCCTCGTCGGCGCCGTAGTCCAGCGCGATCCCCGCGACGCCGAGCAGGTGAGATACGTACGGGATGTCAGTGCCTTTGCGGAATTGGCCCCTGTGGAGATCGGCGGCTGCCGTCATCGCCTGGTTGAACCGAGCACCCATCGAGCGCCCTCCCGTCGAGAATGACGGCACGCTGGTGAAGTCGATGCCGAACACTTTCGTCTCGTTTCCCTGTCCTGAGAGCATCCCACCCACCCGCCAGGTTCCCGCTGTTCAGCGTTTCCGCCTCCCCAGGTGTCGAAGCGGAGGCATGTCTACGTTCTGCAGTAGGGCTATATCATCTGCGCGTGACGCCTATGCCGCAAGCCTGGCCATCAGCCCGGGGATCTGCGCGCGCCACGCGATCCGCTCCGCGACGTTGCGGCGCTGCGCCGCGACCCACGCCAGCGTCTGTGCGATTCCGTACGCGTCGTCGCAGGCGCTCTTCGCGCCGGGCACCGGCGCAGTTTCGGTCAGCGTGCGCTCGTGCGGCGCGACCTTCCTGAACACAGGCTCCGGCGTTCCATCCTGGCCGGTCGTCGTGATGCTGTAGACCCGCGCGGCGGCATGCGGGCCCCACGCCTCGGCCACTGGACCATTCACCCAGTCGACGAGCTGGGGCTGCCTCACCTTCGTGCCGCTCCACTTCGCGAACGCCTTCCGCTCCCCTACCGCGGCGGCGAGCCCTCCGGCGAGGACCTCCGAGATTTCGCCGATGTTCAGCGCCGGCGAGTGCCGCTGCCGCACGCTCGCCGTCGTCGTCCCCACCACCAGCCCGTTGCTGCAGACGAAGCGGAACCAGCCGACCGCCGCCATGAGCGGCACCGAGCGATCGACGGAGTTGAAGCACTCGAAGGTCAGCGCCATCGTATGCCCGTCGGATGGCGTGAACGCGTACTCGTCGGGCAGCGTCGCACGGAGGGCGATGCGTGTGCCGTACTCCGAGATCAGCAGGCGCGCCGGGACGTCCGCCGGATCGAGGCCTTGCCTGCGGATCTCCGCCGTCACGGCTCCTGCCGCCTCGGCGTGCTGCACCAGCGCGTAGCGCTTCGAGACCGTCGCAACCGGCAGCGGCTCGCCGGGCCCGTCGCGGACGATGACGTCCAGGAACTTGTTCTTGCCGAGGCCGTAGCGGGCGAAGACCGGCAGGAGCTGCTCGATCTGGTCCAGGGTCGTATCGATTTGCTCGACGTTCTCACCGAGCCAGTGCGTCTTCATGACGGCAGGCTACGCCGAGGGTGTGACAGGTGTGGTCACGCGATCTCGGTGATCGCTCATGGACACGGAGATCGACGCGTGGCGCTGCTTTACGACAGGAGGGGATCCTGCCAGTCGAGGGCGGAAAATCGGGCGAAGTCACGGTCGGTCGAGCACAGCGTTGCGCCATGCTCGATCGCGAGCGCGGCGAGCGCCGCGTCCATGACGAGTGGGCCGGCCGCCTGCCCGTCGCGGAGCAGCTCTCCAAGAATCTCCAGGTGACGCTCTCCGGGCTCGGCGATGCCCACGTGCGGCTGCTGGAGCCAGGAGGCGACCGCCGCGCATGCTTCCTCGGGCGAAAACGGACGGACGAACACGCGCGGGTTGGTGGATATCCTGACAAACGCCCACAGGGTCACCCACGCGAACCGGACAGGCCGGGATGAGGAGAGGACGCTCTCGAGCCACTCGCGCGCGGCCGCATGCCGCGGGCTGTCCGGATCGTACGCGTACAGCAGCAGATTCGCGTCGACGATGATCACCGGTGCGAGGGGCCTTCGACCCGTTCCAGCAGGCCGGCAATGTCGTCGAGCGGAACGCCGGGAAGGGTCCCGCCCAGACTGCGGGTCTCGACCTTGAAGGGGGACCGCCTGGGTGAGCCGGCGGCGAGCCCACGCCGAAGTGCGTCGTTCACCACTTCGCGGAAGGAGCGCCCTGACCGGCGGCTTTCGGCCTTGAGCTTCGCCGATACGTCATCGTCGAGAGTCAGCGTGGTCCGCACATCATGATGCTAGCAATGCGGTCATCATGATGTCAACGTGTGGCCGGCAGTATCGCGGGGAAGGGCGGCGCGGTAGATCAGCGCTCTCAGGAACGGCCGTGAATGGAGATGGGCAGGATATCTGCGAACCGGATGAAGTCCCGGTCCGTGGTGAGCACGGGAACGTTCCGCCGCTCGGCGACGGCGCAGATCAGGAAGTCGGTGTTCGATCCCTGCACGCCCCTGGCGCGGCAGGCGTTGAAGTGTTCGGCCGCCCGCTCGAAGTCGGCGGCGCCGAGCGGCTCGTCGGGAAAGGCGCGAAGGTGCGTCCGGAGGCGCTCGAAGGAGTCGGTCGTGCGCACGCCGCTCAGTAGTTCCTGCCGGATGGGGCCGATCATCAGGACACGGCCCTCGTCGGCCAGCCCCCGGAGCTCCTGCACTTCCGGCCGATCCCCCGCGACGGCACGACGAAGCGCCAGGGACCAGACGGAGGTGTCCACCAGCACTTTCATCGCCGCCGCCGCTGCTGCTTGTAATCGTATTTCGGGTCGTAGTCGATCGTGCCGAAGAGCCGCACGATCTGCGCCTGCCGTCGTCTTGCGATGTATTCCTTCAGCGCTTCGGTCACCGCCTCTTTCTTCGTGCGGCGCCCGCCCACGGCGACCGCTTCTTCGACCAACGCCGGGTCCAGATCGAGATTGGTGGCCACGTCGGCATCGTATCACACATAGTCATGTGTGTATCAATGTGTGGTACTGCCGACCCCGGCGGCCCCGCCGAACCGTTCAGACTGAGTGTCGCTGTGCCCCGCGCTCCCACTCCCGGACGAACGCGCGCTGCTCCTCGGTCTGCGGCGATTCCTTCCACGCGTCCGGCGTCCCGCGCCGCAGTTCGCTGATCCGCGCGAACGCGTCGTCGCACGTGTAGCCCTCTTCCTTCAGCCAGCACGCCGCGACCGTGCCGGTCCGCCCGATGCCTCCCCAGCAGTGCACGTAGACGGGACGCCCCGCCGCGATCTCGGAGCGGATCGTGTCCAGGATCTCGTCCATGCGGCCGTCTTCCGGGATCCACATGTCCTGGATCGGGAGCCGGACGTAGTGGACGTCCAGCGCCATCTCGCTCGCCACTTCGCGGAGCAGGTGCTCGTACGGCTCGAGCGGGTCCGTCGTTTCCGTGAGGTCCACGAAGCTGCGGATGCCCGCGTCGAGCAGCCCGCGCAGCTTCTCCCGTGCGTCGTCTTCGTCGTACGCGCCGGGGTACTCGCCCGCGAGGAGCTGCCGTTCGATCAGCCAGTACGAGTCGGGAATGGGTCTGGACATGTGCATCAGGTATGGCCCCGTTACGTTCAGGAGCGGCGGTGCTCAATGAGAGATGACGCCAGCTCTTCGATCCTCGAGCGATCGTGCAGCTTTTCCAGCCAGCGCTCGGGGATGCCCGACGCGCCGTAGTGGGCGCCGGCGATCTGTCCGTACACCGCGCCGGTCGTATCCGCATCCTCACCGAGGTTGACCGCGAGGAGCGCGCCCTCTTCGAATGACGAGCTCCTGGCAAACGCCCACAGTGCGGCCTCGAGCGTGAGGACGACGTAGCCGGCGCCGCGGATGTCGGGAGGCTTGCGCCGATGGAAGGATCCGCGCGCGATCTCATCGATGCGCGGAACGAGTGGCGTACCCGTCCAGAGGCCGCGGACGGGCGAGAAGTGTTCGTCGAGCAGTTCATCCTTCGGCACGCCTTGCAGTGCGCCGACAATCAGCCCGGCGAAGTAGCGGCACGCGTCGGCCGCCTCCTCGGCGCCATGCGTCGTCCGCGAGCTGTCAGCGGCGCGCGCGATGGCTTCCGCGGGACGGTCCGCGTAGAAGAGGGCGACCGGCGCCAGGCGCATGAGCGAGCCGTTCCCCGCGGCGTCAGGGTCGCCCGACTGTGGGTTGCCCGTCCGCTCGAACCGCTCCAGCGCGCTGCGCGTGGCGTTGCCGATGTCGAAGCAGCGCCCCGTGCTGCTGTTGTGCCCCTGGCGATACCAGCGGACGTACCGCCGCAGCTGGTCCACCGCGTCGAAGCCGCGGCACTCGACGAGGCTCTCGGCGAGGCAGAGCGCCATCGAGGTGTCGTCGGTCCACTGTCCCGGCTTCAAGTTGAAAGGACCACCGCCGATCATGTCTGTAAGAGGCGTGAAGGTGCCGGGCGTCGTGAACTCCAGGGTCGTCCCGAGGGCATCGCCTGTCCCGAGGCCCAGGAGCCCGCCCTTCGCGCGGTCGAGGATGTCGGTCATGTCGAAGTCCGTCGGTGACGGGACCAGTGTAATGGCGCGGAGTGACACCGCAGGTCACAGATGGGGGGGTGTCGTGTGTGACCACACCTGTCCCACACCGCTGCTACTCTTCCCGCTGGAGGAGCCTGAATGCCCAACTGGGTCGAGCAGCAGTTGCACGTCGTCGGCACCAAGGCCGACGTGGACCGATTCGTCCGCGAGGGATTCTCCCGTAAGACCCGCGACCAGTTCGACGTTCTCCTCCTGCTGAACCGGCTCTGCCCGCCGCCTCGCCCTGACCGCGAATCAGTCGACTCGGCCGTCGTCCTCAACCACTTCGGCACCAGGACGCAGGCGACCTTTGCCCTGATGACCGCGTGGGATTGCCCGCGGGACTTCTTGTCCTGGCTCCCGCGGCGATGGCCGTCGCTGCAGGTCGCGTGCAGCGTGAATGGTGAGATGGGGACTTCGGCGGCGTGGTGCTCGTTCTGGACGGCGAACTGCTGGACCTCGTGCGGGACTACGACGACGGCTACGACCGCCGAACGCACGCGCGTGAGGTCCGTGCCGCGCTGAAGCGATGGGCTGGCGTCCTCACCCTCGATCGCCCGTGGCGGGTGACGCCCCGCGACCCGTGGAAGCAGCGGTCGATGCCGTTCGATGCGCACTTTGACGACGACTTCTCATTCTTCTTCAGGACCCCTGAGGACATGGCGCGGTTCCGCCCGCGGTATCGCACGATGCTGTCGATGCGGCTCGAATCCATCCGCCTCGTTGAGGCTCAGGCATGGAGAGACCGGCGACACCCGCCGCCATTCGTCCCCGATTCCGCCAAGTAGAGCGCTTGAGGCGTCCCCTACGGTGAGCATCCGCTGGGGTTGGAACGCCCGATCCGGTGCTTGGTCTGGGTACTAACCCCTGTATACTGCGCGCATTTACAAACTCGAGGGACGCAGCATGTCTGACCTTGGTCAGCTCTTTCGATTGAGCACGGCGGGCCCGAAGCCGCTCGAGAACTTTACGACGACCGCGCTGGCAATAGCCGTCCGCCACGACCATCGTCCAATCTTGGAGGCGCTGCGCAGGCTGGAGGGAACACCCTCCTCCCTCGCATCCACCGTGAGCGTCCCCGCCGACGACCATCGGCGTATCGCCGTTAAGGCCGACACGCAGGTGGCACTGTGGAGAGACGATGGGACGCTTGGCGGCTATCTCGACCTCGTGCTGACACTCACGCATCTGAACAAATCCCGGACGCTCTGGGTGGAGGTCAAGGTTGACGCATGGGAGCACGGCGAGCAGATTGAGTTTTATCTCGATCGCGCCGAGAAGCTCGGACCTCCGCCAGAGGTCATCACCTTGGGTCGCACTCAGGTCACGGCGCGTGTTCGTCATCTCACCTGGCGAACCGTTGTCGACGCCATCGAAGCTGTCAGCAACCCGCACTACACCTGGATCAGCCTGCGCGACTTTCTCCTGGAGGAGCGCATCGCTCTGGCGAGGATCACTTCTCCGCTCGCAGACGGACAAGCGTGCGTTGAGCTGCTCGTGGACGCAAACAAGCTCGTAAGGGAGAACTGGCCGGGCCATGGCCACGGCCTCGTCTGGCAGCCGGGCCGGCTGAAGGCGGCCCTGCTGAAGCAATTGCAGGAGCACCCGGATCGTGACCTGCTCGTTCCAGCGGGTCCGATTCGCTACGGGATCCTCCAGCGAGACGGCATCTGGGTCTGGGGGATCAGCCTTTCGGTCGCGCGGAACTTCGAGGGCGTGAAATTGGATCCCAAGGAGGTCCTGCACGACATTGCTGCCGCGGGATTACCGCAGGAGTGGGAGATCTACCCTGATCGTCCTGACATTCTCGAGCGCACGCTTGCTGCCGGTTCGTTGCACTCATCTGAGGAGATTCTCGAGTGGCTGGGCCAGGGGTTTCGCGACCTGCGGGAAGGCAATGTGCTGCGGGCATTCTTCGCGGGCCTCGCAGCAAAAAGGCGGCGACCGACCACCACGCCGGCCCCCTGAGACCTCAGGCCCCGCCCGCGACGCAGCGGCCCTCAAAACACCGGCGATGTTCCTCAATCGCCGGTGTTGCTCAGTCCCCGGCGGCCATGTACTTTCGCATCCGTCGGTTGACGTGGAGCGTAATCCCGTGCGCAATCAGCACCTTCTCAATCACAGCGGGAAGGTCCAGCAACGAATGAAATGGCGCCGGGCTTTTCGGCGATACGCCGTGTGACCCGTTCGGTTCCATGCGGATGACGCCAGAAGCCCACGCATTCCGAGGAATGATCTCCCCGGCAGTCGAGGCAATATCGTTAGTCCAGAATCTGACCTTTATTTCGATCATCTTCTCGCCCTGAACCGCCTTCTTCGATTTCGCTTTTGCCACATGCACCTCCACTAGCTCCGGACGCGGGAACACGCAGGAGCGCAAGCGTGATCGCATGCTCGCACCCCTGCGCGACGGGTATTCGGCCCCCATGTCCACCTCGATCGTGGGAATCAGCTGCCCCCACCCGGCAAGATCCAGATCCCACGTCGTGACGTCGTGTAGTTTCCGCCGTCTGCACTCACTGAGCGCCGTGCCCCGTGGCAGCACTCTCGATTTCCAGCGCCTCGGCGATCTGCTCCAGAACTGCAGATGGTGTCTCTCTGACGGAACGCGTTGATACGCGAACTACCTTATAGCCCCTGGCATTCAGGAAAGCGTCTCGCGCGCCGTCCGACTGCACGGTATCGGTGTGCTGCCCACCATCAACTTCGATTACCAGATGAACGGCACCGTTGTGCAGCACGAAGTCCACTTCCAGATCGCCAAGACGCACGTGAACCTCGGGCGACCAGCCACGTGTCGCCATCCAGCTGAACAGCTGAAGTTCTTCCGCGCTTGTTCTTCGAAGCAGGTCAGCGTCCCTGCAGTAGCGCACCAGCTTGCCAAGGATGCCAGGTTGCCGCGCGCAATGATCCAGGTGCCCGACAAGGAAGAATGCGTCGCGCGCGCGCGTTACCGCCACATTGATGCGGTTCATGGGCTGTTCGACCCACGTAGCCGTTGCGTCGGGCACGCCAGGGCTCAGCACAGGAGAGAAGAAGACGACGTCCCGTTCGTCTCCCTGGAATCGGTCGACGGTGCCGACAGTGACATTCTGGAGTAATCCCTCCTGCTCGAGCATTCCAGAAATAAGGTCATCCTGCGCACGGAACGGTGTCACCACACCGAGCGTGAGGCTGCGAACGTCGATTTCGCGGAATTCCCGGATCAACTCGACCACCGCTTTCGCTTCATCACGATTGCGCCAGCTGCGACCGTTATCGCCCCGTTCGGCATGCCCTGTGACAGCACGCACGTGAACGCCTCCCCCGAACCGCTCAAGGTGCCTGACGCGGGTCGGGTCCAGCTGGATTCTGAGTTGCCGCTGGTACACCTCTCGATTCGAAAAGCCGATTATCAAAGGATGGCTGCGGAAATGGTCCGTCAGCATCGTGACGTCGGCTCCCCGATGTGGCAGTGCCTGTTCGGCCGTGTCATACACATTGTTGGTGCAGTGCCCCAGAGTGGTCATCCAGGCTTCGACCTTAAACTTTCTGGCAAGGACATTCTCTTCGGACGCCGGGATGGTCGGGATCGCCGACAATTGCCGCGGATCTCCGATCACAACCAGCCGCCTCCCGCGATACAGCAACGGCAGGAGATTGGTCAGCGTGCACTGCGACGCCTCGTCAACAACCACCAAGTCAAAGAGATCGGGTTCGAGTGGGACGGCTTGTGTCGACTGCGCCGTCGTGATCCAGACCGGAACTGCCGGCAAGGCGCTGCGGAAGGTACCGTATTGTGGCTCCTCCAGTCGCCGCTGACGCAACAGATGCTGACGGACCTCGTTTACGGCCCGAAGCGTAGGCTGACTGCCTTTCAGCCTCTTGACCCATCCGGCCGTTGCTTCCGCAAAAGCGATCTTCCCCAGATCGGAATCGATTCGCGCCAGCGTGGCTCGCAGGCGGGCGGGGCTGAAATCCGCAAATACGCGCCGAAGAGCAGCGGTATCCCAGTCGCTCTCCGGATCGGCGAGAACGCGGCCGATAACGCGCGCGATCGCGTCGTGCTCCAGGCCCGCGGGGACAACGTCGCGAGCAGCTTCCAGCTGCTTCGTTGCCCACTGGAGCTCGGATAGAGCTGAAGCTTGGAGAGTTGGAGCGAGCAGCCCCGTGAACTCGGCCCATTGTGCGCTGACGGCTCTGAGCGTTCCCAGATGCTCGTGCAGCGGTCCTTCGACGACGGGAAAGCTTGAGGGTGTGGCGACATTGCCCAGCAACCACGAGGGGCGTTCAGCTGCCCAGCGCTCGTAGACTGTCTGAGCTGAAGGTATGTTGGAGGCCCTCTGTGTGACGTCCCGGCGTTGTCTCTCCACGTCCCGAGCCTCGCGCCACCTCTCCAGCAGGGCCGGGACGAGCTCGGAGTGGCAGAAACTCCTGGCGCTGATGACGTCCACAGATTGCGGTTGCCGGCAGAGCGAAGAGACCGCCTCGACAAACGCGCGACCTTCGCCGGACGCCCACGCCTGCCAGAACGGCTGTCCACTCGCGCACTCCAGAACTGGTCTGGCAGCCGACACGAGCGACGCCCAGGCACGTTCACGACGTTCCCGCCGTTCCCACCCGCTGAGTGCTTCGTCAGCCAGACGCGCCCGCTCATCGATGGTTCCGGGTAGTGCTCGCCAATGCTCAATATCGCTGCCCGGCGGGATGCCCTGCAGGCGCAAGGCTGCTGCCCTTCCCCGCAACGCCGCGAAACAAGACTCGACGCTTTCGCGAACGCTCGTCAGCGACTCCCACTCCTCGAGACGCAACAGCCAATCACGAGCCGCCTCAAAGACCGTGGCGAGTCGCTCCCGCCCATCGCCGGAAACGTCCTCAACAGCGCGAAAGATCGCAACCGGGAACGAAGGACGGATCTCCGCTTCGAGGCGCCGCAACGTACGCAGTTCTCTGCGGACCGTACTGAACGGAAGCCGGTTCTTCCATGAAGGCACTATCGAAAGCAGCCCGCCGTAGTGTGTAAGCCAGTCATCGAGTGCAGCAATATCGGTTCTGGGTGCTCTCGCGATCCCGAGTGCCGACGCGCGGTGTTCCGCCTGCTCGACTTCGCCGTGTTTGGCCTTTATGACGCGGATCTTCGACTCGAGTTCGGCGACAGCCGCTCGTACGTCTGTCGCGAGCTCCCGAAGCGCGTCTCTTTCTGAAGCTGCGTGGCGTGAATCGCTCCACTGCGCCCACTGAGCCTTCCATTCGAAGGCTTCCAGGTTTCGGTCAAGGGAGGTATCGAGTAAATGGCTGCTGAGGCCTGACCACGCACCTTCTAGGAGCTCCGGCGCCGCACCAGTGAGCAACCACGTCCAATCCTGCTGGCTCCCTGGTGCAAGGCGCATTTGGCCACTCAGCTCGTTTCGGCGACTGGTGTACGCAAGCGCCTGCTCGCGGAAACGCGCGCGCTCGCGCTCACCCTCCTCCACGCTCTTATGTGCCTGGCACCCGGCGTCCACCCACTGAGACAGCTCCTGTGCCCATGCTGCCGCATTGGAGGCGCGCTCCGCTGGGTACCCGAGCGAGACGATGGCATGACTGACGCGCTCACCCTGAGTTCGAAGTTGATTGACCGTCTTGCGGTACGTGGCGTAGCCGGTCAGCGCCGACGTCAACGCTTCATCTGCGCGCTGCGGAACCCGTGTGTCGATCTGATCCTGAATCTGACGTCGCTGCCGTTCCAGCGTAGAACGGGTGTCATGCTGACCGTCTGGCTGGATATCTCCACGAGCGGCCGCGGCGAGAACGGCCGAAACGCGGGACAACACCTCTGGAACGTGATTGAATCCCGCGGCGCCAGCGCGCGCAATGATTGGCACCTGATCCTCGAAGGGTTCAAGGCGCTCCCGGACAACGTCCACCGCCCGATTGTTGTTGCTGGCGAAGAGCACCGTCAGCCCTGTGGCCCACGCGTTGAGGAGTAGCGAGACGACCACCTGGCTCTTGCCGCAGCCTGGCGGGCCGCTGACGACCGTCAAAGGCGCACCGCTGAGCGCCATCGAGACCGCCCGGTACTGGCTGTTGGTGAGAGGAACGATGGGCAGAATATCAGAGACTGCCTCTGCGTCGTCAGCCTCGCCAACCCATTCGTTGAATACTCGAAAGCCACCTATATCCGAGGCGTTCTGCGCCAGCCTGCTTTCGAGGCGCTCGTAATCCTTCATCAAGTGCTGCAGCATCGGTCCCATCGTTCCGACAGGTGCGAACAGTACCCACGGACTCGGAGTCTCCCTGACACGGGCGGTCTTCGCAAGATCTTCTTCGAGGGCAGGCAGCAGCGTCAGGAACGCCTGCTTCACGGCCTCACCATAGGTGACAGCCGAAGTATCGTGCCGCACTTCGGCGTCCTCGAGCACCTGTGTAACAAGAGCCGAACTGTCCGCCGCGACGGCGTGCTGGTCAATGAGTTTTGCCACCAGGGGGGACAGCTCCCATACCCCCTGAGCGGGGGCGATGAACAGCGTTCCGTCGTCGTGTGGTTCGAGCGTGACCTGACGGTACAGCAGGGGCCGCCACTGCGGCGTCCAGTTCCCCTGTTTGTCCTTGAAGAACCCATAAAACCCAGGTCCGCCGATGTATGTCTCGGCGTGACGTCCGGCCGCGAATGCGTGCAGGAAATCTCGACTGGTGACCCGCTCGAGTGAGACCTCCCAGGGCCCCGACAGCGTCGCGGGATCAAAGCCCTTCAGCGAGGTCCAGCGGTCGGACTGAGCCGACACTACGGACAATGAGAAGAAACCCTCTTCCGCCCGCTTAACGACTTCCTTGTGGAAGCGAACCAAAGACAACCATGGAACACCGGCGTCGCCGCTCATATCAGGACTCCTAAAAACGCCGCCGATGCCCAAATCAGCGGAAAGAACTCGGTTCCACTCATAAATGACAAATCAGGGGCTCAACTTCGTCGCCGTCGACCGCTGACAGCAAAGAAGGAGCAAACAACCGTGGTTCGGACCTGAACCGTGTGTGGGAAATTACACCGATAAGAGCCTCACCCTGCCCGGCAGCGCGCATGATCTGGTAGATGTCGAGGTCACGTATCGAGCTCGCCTCTTCAACGAACTGCGACAGATACGTCTGTGACTTCGAGCTGACGCCATCACGCTCGGCGACGATGTAAGCCACCGATTCCGCTTCGAGCTCACGCTGCGCCAGAGTCAAGGCTGGTCGCTTAGGTACCTGAAGGGCTGAATCCGGCCCCAAGTGTCCCAAGAACAGATGCGCGAGCTCGTGCGCCAGCGTGACGAAGCGAACCGGAGCACTGTGATTTCGGTTCAGCTGCATGCGGTACTCCGTGCGGTCCTTCTTCTCCTTCGGATCCGCCCGCCTGACAACGCGCATCGACCCTGCAGCGCCGTCACTGGCGTCGACGTCAATGCAGTGGACTGTTTCTTTGCCAGTCTTTTGCGAAACCGCTGGATACTCTGCTCGTCAATGGGACCGCGGGCAACGAAGCGGGAGACGTCCTCTGGCAGCGGCGCCCCTTCCGTGTCTTGAACGTCATACACTGTCGCCACGGGCCCGAACGGCCACAATATCAACAGCGGTCTGGCGCCTTCCTTGAGATACCGCCCGAATCGCTCTGCCCAATCCAAAGCCGAAGCCGCGAATGTCAGCCCCGGCTTCTGAATCTGCAGCAACATCGCGTTGAAGGGGGCTACATTACGCAGCTTGACGGCGAAATCAAGGAGCTCTTGGTAATCCTTGCCGGTCCTATAAAGACGGGAATCGGTGAGCAGCTGGTCGAGCAGCGCGCGGGTGTTGGCCTCCTCGAATAGATTGACTTGCTTACTGGGTGACGGCGCCATCCAGCCTCCCATTCTGGAATCGACCTCGTTGAGTAACCCAGATCACTATGCGTCCAGCGTCAACACGGACCTGCACCAGATTCGCAAGAGCTGCCTGACGAACAGGCGCGCCGATGTCACACCGAGCGAAGAGCCGATCGAAGTCTTGCTTCGTGATACCACCCACAAAGACCTTCTCGCCGCGCGAGGTGTATCGCTCGAACAACTCGCTGGCGACACATGCAGGATGGTAGTAACCTGGGACGTTTCTCACCGCATGCCAGGCTCCGCAACCCAGGAGCGACGGGGGACGTGGTGGGCATGGGTGCCCACAGCCGCTCATGAGCTGCGCCAGCTGTTCCGCGTCCTTAATGACCCTGCCCAGTCGTGTCGCCGTCTTGTACTGTATCAACGCAAACTTATGCTCTTGAATCTCGTACAGGAGATCGGCTCCGAAGATGTCGGAAGACCGGACTCCTCGACGGTGAAGCTTCCGGATACTAACCTCAACTCCGTTGAATACGTGACGCTGCGCCGCGCCAACTTCAGCATTCGTGAGGTCCGCATCGATAAAGTCTTCCTCGAGCGGATCTCGGTTGCGACGACCGAGTTATTCTTCAATTTGAGCCAGTCGGCGTTGATTCTCCAGAATCCAGCGTATCTCTTCGTTGATGTCGGCGATGACTTCCTCAAGCTCTCCGTGTGTCATGGGTATTCGGTCGCTGTCGTCACTGACCCAGCTCACCTTATGGTTAATGCCGCATACAGCGAGCTGTAGGTGGCGTCGTCCCGAAATTGCCAGCTCCCTAAACGCCAGACGTGTCTGGGTCCACATACCACGACGGATCGTCTCTAACCTCCCTCGCCCTATCCCGCCCAATCAGAATCCTCGCAATCCGCTGGAAGTGCCCCACCATCGCCGCGCGGTCGTACAGCTGGGTCGCGGTGATGACGATCACCTCGTACTGCCGGCTACGCAGCGTCTCCCGAATCGTCATGTCGATCTCGCGCGTCGCCGGGTTGCCGTGAATGTGACCGCTCAGACCGTCGAGATAGAGGCACAGCCCGGGCTCGTCCTCCACCTCCCAGAAGCAATCTGGGCGGGCCGAGTTCAGCGGACGTCCCAAGTCAATCGCCTTGTGCCGCTGGGGCTGGGGGAGGCCGGCACGCGTAAGGAGCTCGCCCAGGAACGCCTCCGCGCGGTTCGCCGGCATCTCCTCACGATCGGCTGAAAGGGTCGGAAACACCGCAGGAATCTTGTGCTCCTCGATAAGCGACGTCCCCCACTCCGCGAAACGCGACTCCGCCGCATGTCGATTCAGATAACGGTGATAGAACGCGTTGCGGAACGTCTGCAGACAATCGATGCAGCTGGTGTCGCACATAGCCAGGCATGCGCGGACGACTGCGGAGGCCGCGGTCGCGACCTCCTCGAACCGGGCGCACAGCTGCTCGAGCAGCCCCGAGCCTCCTGGCATGGGGTCGTAAAGCGTCGCATCGCAGTACTGCGAGCCGGGGTGGCGGATGACGAGCACCTCCAGGTCCTCGCGGTCCATGTCCAGTACTAGAGAAGCGCCGATGCGGAGGGACTCGGCCAGGCTATACGCCTCCTCCGGGGACTCGCAGTCCTTGACCGTCAACGCGTCGGCGACCACGTCGGCGTAGAAGCCGGTCGACTGGACCTCACGACCGCAGCGGTCGCGGTGCTCGTTGCCGAATTGTTCAAGCTCGACCTGAGAAGCGAAGGGCGAGCGCGTCTGCCCACAGACCAGGCACACGGGATACCCCAGCCCCGTGCCCGCGGCCATTCGCTTGAACGGGCCGACGTTCACGAGGCGCGCGTGCATGGCCTTCCGGTAGTGGACGGCTCGCTGGCCCCACCTGTAGGCCACGCCGCCGCCGTGCCTGCCCTGCTCGTAGCCGAACACCGCCACCGCCAGCTGAAAGCGATACTCCTCGTCATCCGAGATCGTGGACTGGTGGGCGAGATCGACATCGCAGATGGGGACGGCCCGCAGCGTGACGGCGCCGATGCCCGCGCCGACGCCAGCCTGGTCGGTCCCCATCTCGGTCACGGCCTGGCTGGCTGTGTCCACGAGGAAACGCAGCGGCTCGTCGACGCCGGCAACCGTCACCTGCGTCGGGTCGAGGTGATAGAAACGCGGGACGAACCGGTGGTTGTTCGCGTAGATCAGGTTCCCTGGGACGTACTCGCGCAACGCGACTGCCGGCGGACGCGGCAGCTCGAAATCACGCGCCCCCCTGATGAACCTTGGCATCTGCGCGGTGCCGCGGATCGAACCGACCTCGAGCCCGTAGCCAGGCAGGAAGCCCTCGGCCGCGAGCACGCCGTAGGTGTTGCTGCCGTCGTACCCTTCCGCCTGGCCCGGAACCGCCGTCAGCTCTCCCTTCAACCGTTTGATGAGCCGGTTACACCGGTTGAACAGCGCCTCCTCGTCTGCCTCCAGGGTCCCCCTTCTCAGGCGAGCGTGATTCAACCGGTCGATCTGCCCCAGCGCCCAATCGAGCCGGCGCTTGAGGCGGCGGACGACCTCCTGAAGGGCGTCCGCCATCCGCCGCACGGCCAACTGGAGCAGCTCTGACGACACGGCGGCGGCGTCTTCCTCAGGCCACCCCTGGGCAAAGACGTCGCTCACGGCCGCCAGCAACCGAGACTCGTGCGCCTCCACGAGCGCGGCGAACGACGCGACGCTGAACAACACGCTACGGACGTGCCCCGCGTCGTCGAAGAGGTAGTGCCGAATCTGACGCGGCAGCATCCCGTCGAGCGTCTCGTTCAGGTGCCGCCGCTCATCTGGATCGAGGCCTCCATCGGCGGCCCGCAGCTGGTGCAGGCGCGTGAGCACGACGGCGTGGACGTGCTTGCGCACCATCAGGTCGTTGCGGAGGTTGAACCGCGGGGGCTCGACGCTGCCGTGCAGCATCTTGATCGGGTCCGCGAAGTACGCACGATCGTGCGTCGCCGGGCGCGCATACGTCACGTTGACCGCCATGCGATGGCGCCGCCCCGCGCGGCCCGCGCGCTGCCAATAATTAGACGGCAGCGGCGGCACATTCCGCATCAGCACGGTATCGAGGGAGCCGATATCCACGCCGAGCTCGAGCGTCGGCGTGCACACCAGCACGTTGATGCCGTCGCCGTCCCCCTTGAACTGCCGCTCGATCCGCTCGCGTTCCTCCGGCGGGACCTGCGCCGAATGCTCTCTCGGCCGCATCATCACCGCGGCGTTGTCCAGCACGTTGAGATCGTAGGAGTCGGTTGACTCCGGTTCGAAGGAGAGTAGCCCGTCGCAGCGCCAGGCGAGGCACTTGTCGAAGAGGGACGGCCTGGCCTGCGCTCGTCTGCACTTGCGGCATCGCCATAGCCCGGCATGTGTCTCCAGGCGCAACCTATCACCGTCGATCTGGAACGTGCCGGCGCACCGCGGCAGAGCCCGTCCGCGCGATCCTCTCAGCGTGACGGGCGCCAGAATTCCAGCGGAGACCAGGCCCTCCCAGAGCTGCGTGGCCACATCGACGATCTGGTGGTCCCTGACATTCCACTTTCGAAGCACCTGCCGAACGAGGGACTCGTTGGGACCAATCCACTGCTTCACGCGCCCGTCGTCATCTCCCGAGGCGCGCTGGAGCTTCAGCCCCTGCGGAACGCCGCGCATCTTCGGCAGGTATCCACGCGAGATCTCGGGCGCCCCGTCCATCCAGAACCGCGAGAAAATGTGCTGGTCGCGATCGAGCAGGACGAGCGTTCGGCGGAAGTAATCGATCAGCGAGGCAATCCCGCTGGCCGCTGATTCTGGATCCACGCCAAGGGCCTTGGCGAGTTCCAGTGCGAGCGGGGCGTCTGCCGACAACCCGTCATACTGGACGCGCATACGGCCCCAGGGTTCGAGGCCGATCCGCTGCCGCGGGTTCGTGGCCACCTCGCGAAGGACCTGAATCCTGAGAAACAGCTTGCGCTCGCCCTCGTGCTCCAGCGGGGCCGTCCCCTTTGGATACTGCTCCCAGACCTCGGGCATCAGCGATTCCGAGAGGTCATCGTCTGCCTCGAGCGTCCTGGAAAGGGAGGCAGCGAGATCGCCGACGCCCAACGGGCCCTTCTTGAGGCGCTCCCACATCAAAGCTCGAAGCCGGAAACGGCGTGCGTGGTCGCGCATCCAGCCAGCCTGAAAGGCCGCCTCCTGGCGATTGTCGGCGAACACCAGCAAACGCTGGCGCTCGGCGTGCCGGAGCATTTCCTGGGCAAGAACATGGACGTCCGCGACCGCGACGGCCCGCACGGGTCTCGCCGGATCGCGGAACAGGCCTCCGAACGCCCGCCCCCCGGCACCACACGATAGACACCGCTTCATTGCCCCGGGACGAGCCTCGTCTTGCGCCATGACGCGGAGCCGCACCAACGCGCCGCTGTGACCGCATCCCGCGCAGACTGGACGCTCCTGAGGATGGGCCGCCCCGCAGAAGCGGCACAGCAGCAACAGCGCGGTCTTCGCCGGCTCATCGTCTTCTTCGGCGCCAATCAATCGGTCGAAGAGAATTGCGCGCTGGCCACCATTGGCCGCGTCCTGGCTGCGCCAGACCCGCCCACCATCCTGGACGGCCTCGCCGCCGTCCGGCGCGGTTCCCGTGAAGCGAAAGTCCGCGAGCCAATGCTCGTAGTAGTGCTGCCCGCAGGTGTTGCAGGTCAAAACGGACAACCGCGCGAGCTCCTCGTCGCGCTCACGCTCCTCGTCCTCGGCCGAGAGCCACAGCTTCGACCGGCCCGACGCATCCGGAAAGGTGACCACGGCTCCGGCCACACCGCGCAGGAAGGCATGGACGATCGGGCGCAGAAGCGGACGGTCGCCTCGGCGCGACGCGGCGCCAAGCAGGAGCCAGCAAAGAATTTCTTCTTCCGGAACCGGCCGCCCGACGCCCGCGGACACTGCGTTCACCAGATCGTGCATCGGGCGGGCTCGCGCCTTCAGGGTGTCGGCGATCTGGAACACGACCTCATTCGAGGCGAGATAGCGATGGAGCTCCGACTCCCAGTCGGCGGGATCGATGCGGAGCCGAAGCGCATCCCGGACCCAGGCAGCGACCGCCGGCCCGGCGTCGTCGGCGTTGAGCGCTTCCAGCAGAGTTCGAAGGCGGTCCCGCAGCTCTCCGGGCAGAGGATCCGAGACGATCCCCGGCCTGGCCCACAGGTCCGGCTCGTATTGCTCCGTAATTACGTCGACTCGGTCAGGAGCGACCCCGAAGAACCGCGCCGCGAAGTCCTTGCCGGCCTGCATGCGCTCCCGATCTGCCAGGGTGGCGGATGTGGCCATGCAGGTTGTCTGCTCGGGCGTCCGGCCGCAGAAGCTGCGCAGCCGCCTGATCAGGCAGGCCGTCTCGGCGCCGGCGGAGCCGGAATAGGTGTGAGCCTCATCGAAGACCAGGTACTCCAGCTGGGAGCCGTTGAACAGCTCGATGTCTGCCTGTCGCGTCAGGAGCAGCTCGAGCTGCTTGACGTTCGTCAGCAGGATCCTCGGCTGAAGGCCGGGGGTACGGATCTCCTCGCGCGAGCACCGCTCTTCCGGCGGGCAGACAGCGATCGGACGATTCTGGCTGCGAGCCGATGCGAGCGCGGCCTCGTAGTCGGCCCTTGAGGAGCCCGGCGTGAGGCGCTCCGCCGCCACGTCGCTCTTCTTCTCCGGCGTCTTGCCGACGTACATCGCAAACGGGATGCGCGTGCCGGCGAGCAGGCCACGCAGCCGGCCCAACTGGTCCTCCGCGAGCGCATTCATCGGATAGACGAGCACGGCGACAACGCCTGGAGGCGCGTTCTCGTCCCGCAGTTGCAGGCACCGGCTGATGATGGGATAAAGGAACGATTCGGTCTTGCCCGAGCCGGTGCCAGTGGACACCAGCGCGGTGCGGCCCGAGGCGATCGACCGCATCGCCATTTCCTGGTGCGCGTAGACGCGCGGGAACGGGACGAGATCCGCCATGTGCCGGTGCAGGATGCCGTCGGCCGCCAGGTCGCGAACGGTGCTGCCCTGCCGGAATGCCTGCGAGAGGCTGATATACGGTCCTCGGAGGAGTGGCGTGCGGCGAGATTCCTCGAGCGAGAGGAGCTGCCGCATCTGGGCATAGAGATCTGGGTCGGCGAAGGGATACGCCGTCAACTGATACCGGAGGAAGTTGCTGACGACGGACTCGGTGTATGCGACGGGATTCAACGGCATCAGAGAATCCCCATCCCGACTAGTGCCGGCTCCAGCCAGTCAACCACGGTCCGGCGCTTGAGCAGGTCCCAGTGGAACTGGTTCTGATAGCTCCTCAAACACGCGTAGCAGGAGGCATCGACGTCGCATTGGGGATTCGGGCACTTCTTGACACGATTCAGTGTCGCCTCCAAGACTGCGGCCAGATCCTGCTCAATCCTCTGCACGTAGCCGGCGCCCCCCGGAACGCGATCGTATACAACGATTTCCCCGCGCTTTGCCCCCCCATCCTGAGCTCTGTAGGTTCCGGCAAGGTCGCGCGGTGGAATGTTCAACACATCGCTGGCGGCACTGACGAAAGCCGTATGCAGGGACAGCCAGAAGCTCAGGTCGCTGATGGGCGGTGGCGATATCGCCACAAGATCGAATCGCACCTGCAGGGTGTCGGTCTCGAAGCGATATGCCAGGTCCAGCAGCTTGACCTCACCCCTGCACGGTATCCCGTACGGGGTCCGGTGGCCTCCCGGTGACTCGATATACCTGCCGCACTTCACACACAGGCGAAAGCCCCTCGCCTGAAGACCGGAGTTTGCTCGAAAAAGCTCGCCGTCGGAGCGGTATCCCGTCAACACACCCAAGACCTTCGGATGCAACCGAAACTTGTCGGGCGACACGCCACTCACGAGGAATACGTCTGACGTACGCTGGGGCTTCAGGCGACTGAGTCGAACCTCAGCCACCTTCTTGTCCAGCGACGTCGAAAATCCGGGCGGCACCACAAACGGTTTGGGCCTGGCCGCGACTGCTGGCGGGGTAGCACCGCATACCGGGCAGGTTGGCGGAGGAGCGGTCGGCGATATGTCGACGGTCACGTTGTGGCACTGTCGGCAGATTCGATAATGACGGACGTCTGGGGTCCGGCCGCGGAAGTCGATCGCACCACTCGTGATCAACTTTCCGTCGGCAATGACTTCCGATCCCGGAGCGTATTCGGCAATCCCATACTCAGCGTCTCGCTCGAGCCGAAACGTGTTGGCGTAGCTGGGCTCCATGACACGGAGCCGCAGGACGTCCTGCGGAAACGCGTAGGACGGTAACCAGTGCTCGCCGGCCATAAAATCGATGAGTCGGTTCTTCAGGTACTCATCGTAGAGGCGCTCAGCAGCCTTGAGCGCCCTTACAGCCTTCTCGCCCTCCGGGCCCAGGAACGCAGCTTTCAGTTCTTCCTGGCGGGTCCGAAATTCCCTCAATTCGTCGGCAACGACGCCGCGGAGAGCCTCAATACCACGCCCGGCACCCTCCAGCGCTTCGCCGGCGGTCAGTGGCGTTTCAACTGGCAGGATGGCCGCCACACTTGCCGCCAACTGGGGGCTTGCATCGTGTAACCATTTCGAGAAGTGCACCGCGGGGGACTGCTCCGGAGAGGGCGCTTCGAAGAACTCTCCGACAGTGATCCTGTCATCCGTGAGCGAGGCATGAGCGAGGAACCGGCCGAGCAGCAGCGAGTTCACATGCCGCTGGCCGAGACGGGCGTTGGCGACTCGGATCCGGGGTACGGCGACACTGCCGCCGGCGATCTTCTCGGCTTCGTAGAAGTGGGTCTGATCGTGCGGGACTGCGCGGGCGTAAGTCACTGCGAACGCCGCGCCCTCGCGGCGTCGTCCGGCGCGCCCAGCCCTCTGCGTGTAATTGGCAGCCGTCGGAGGAACGTTTCGTAGCAGGATTGCACGAAGCAACCCGACGTCGATACCCATCTCGAAGGTGGTCGAACTCGACAGCACGTTCACGTCGCCCGCCATGAAGCGGCGCTGGTAATGCCTGCCGGTCTGCAACGTGAGCTGCGCGGTGTGCTCTCTCACCTCCACAGCAAGTGGATCAAACTCTAGAAATCGCGCCCTTTGATGATTGCGGCCGAACCGCCCTTCATCGTTGATATGTACCTTCTGAAGGATCCCCCGACACTGTGGCATGAGGCACGTATCGACAGGTGCCCAGGGAGTAACGACGCCGCAACGAGTGCAGACTCGCCAGCTTTCTGGTCGCCGCACGACAAGTCCGTCTACCGGCAGGACGTACTCGTTCGGTGCGATCTGCCGAAAGACCCGGTCTCGCATCCACTCCCAAGTCGATTCGAGGGTCTTCTCGATCCGAGCACGATCCTTCAGCGGATGTACCCCAAACACCGCTGCGATCGCCGCGACCTGAGGGCTCCGGAGGACGACCCGTTCGACTCCGACCTTCGCCAGGTAGGAATTCCACCGTACGCGACTTCGCCCCTGCAGCCCCCCGGCGTCCGTGCGATGCATGGTCGCCTGCAACGGTCCAGGCCCCAGCATCCGCGCCGTTACGTCCGACGGGAGCTCGAGAGCCCGTCGTCGGACGACGATACCGAGCAGATGCTGCACAAGCTGCTCCACGACGTTCCCATTCAAGCCGAGCGCCTCGGCCAATAGGCCGAGCTGGTGTTTCTGGTTCGCCGTCAGCCCGACTGCCAGCGCGGCGATAGCCAGGCCCGGAAGCGTGTCGCGTCGGCGACCCTGCGCGGCGAAGTGTCGAAGGAGAGCCACGCTGCAGTCGCGCCTGAGATGCGCGCGATCGGTCGCGTTCAAATCGCCCGCGGCCTTGACGGTTACCCCGAACTCTTCGCCGTCTTCATCAAGGGAGTTGCGGACGATGACGAATGGTTGCCGCTCAACCACCTTTGCGAAGTGGAACGCGACCTCACTCAGAGGAGCTCCGTCCGGATCGTCGCGGAGCGCGCGATCGATTGCTCCGACCAGCGGCATCATCACCTGTGTCTCGCCTGTCGTGCGTTGGAGATAGGGAGCGAAATAGGCGGCTCGCTGCCGGCTGTCGGAGAATGCCAGTAGCCGCCTGCCGCCGGCGGGCTTCCGTTCGTTCTCCGCGGGGAGAAGGCGCAGCAGAGTCTCCCCTAGTACCGCGGTAGCCGCGTCCTCGCCTGTGCCGAACTCGCGCAGCACGCTGGGAAATTGCCGGGCCGTTCCACGGCAGTTTGGACACTTCTGAAGGTTGCCCTCGGGAGATCCCCGCAGCATGAACAGCGTCACGATCTCCTTCGGGTCACAATCGCAGGGCGCATCGGTGTTCGGAGCAAACCCGCCGCACTGCAGACACACGCGGGCGGTCGGCGTGTCCAGTACGTCTTCCTGATCGTCGCCCTCACCTCCCTCCGATTCCGGACTGCGCCAGGTCAGCAGATGACCTCTAGCCGACCCTGGTAGCCCTGCCATTCGCCGCCACGTCGCCTGGCCATTCGGCTGGAACACACGACAGACCGGAAGACCGCAGTGGGCACAACTGATCAGCGGCAGGACACGCGCTCCGCATAGCTCGCAGTGCTCGCGATCCTGGAGCATGAAATGCCCCCACCCGCGCTCCGGGACGAACCCTTCGCATCGAGGCGACAGACATACCGTTGCGGCCTGAAGGCCCTTGAAGAAGAGGTGGTGTTTTAATGGGACGAGCGGCGGCTCGTCGCCGGCCTTCACTGCATTCGCGCCGAGCAGACCAAGCCACTGCACCACACGCGTCGCGTCTGCATCATTCCGCCCCCACAGCTCAAGAGCGACCTCGGGTGGCGGCTTCGGAGACGCTGAAAGGAGGCGATGCAGACGCGCCATGTCAGCGTTCTGCCAGAAGGTCTTGTAGAGCAGGACTGGCGGCTCGAGGCCCTGCGGAAGGGACTCCGCCAACCCGTGATCGAGAAGTCGCGACCGTAGGGCCGAACCATCGTCAATCACCGACGCCCAGGTGCCCAATTCCTGGTCGTTTGGCACCGCGGCGAGATATCGCTCGAACGGGTGTGATACGCATGCCGGAGCGAATCCGGAGACGGGCTCACCCGTGATGACATCCCCTACTTCGAACACTCCGCCTGTCAGGGCGTGGCCGAACGCTGCCACAGCAGCAGGATCGTCCCCCAGGGTCGCGCTGGTCAGTATGTGCTGAATGGCCTGCCGGTAATGTTGCTGACGAAGACGCCGCATCAGGAAGCCGACGTCAATGCCTTGAGCTCCCTGGTAGGTGTGAGCTTCATCCAGGACGACAAACCGAAGCCGGTTGTGACGGAACACGTCGGCATCGGCCGGCCGAAGCAGCAAGTACTCCAGCATCGCGAAGTTTGTGAGGAGGATATGTGGTGGCTCCCGCCGAATCTCTTCACGCGTCGCTCGCTCGTTGTCTGTCGACACCTCTGCTCTATCCTCGGGACTCATCTCCGCGAGTGTGTACGGCGTTTCTCCTGTATAGCGCCCGAACGTTATCTGCGGGAGCTTGCGCAAGACGACTCGAAGCCGATGCAACTGGTCATTCGCGAGCGCGTTCAACGGGTACACAATCACCGCGCGGACGCCCGGCCCGGCATTTCGCAGCGCATCGTCCAGGACAGGCAGCATGAAGCATTCGGTCTTGCCGCTGCCTGTACCGCTTGCAACGATCAGGTTCCGGCCATTCTGGAGACGCTCGATACTGGCAACCTGGTGGCTGTACAAGGGGCGTGACGTCTCGAAGCCAGTGCCGTCGAGCGAAGCCAATCCGGGATGTAGATGCGGGGCCGAAGCGCGTCTGATGAGGTCGTCCGCCGATTTGTCGCGTCTATATGCTGGCATTGCCGACAGGAGCGGCTGGCGCGCGAAGAGATCCTGGCGTCCGAGCGCATTCCAGAAAGCTTCGCGCAACTCCGGCTCGCTCTCAGCTATGCCGTTTGCCGAGAACAAGTATCGGCGAAAGGTACGACTGAGTTCCCTTTCGACTTTGAGAGCGTCCACCTCACCCATGGCGGAGGGCCTCGGCGAGCGCGTGCTTTACCAGCTGTGAGAACTCCTGGTCAGAGTAGGCGTAGTAGCGGTAGTAGAGAGGCGCGGGTAGCTTGACAGACACCCTCCCGCAGCGCTCGACATGAAGCCGCCCTGGCACGTGGCCGTTCGAAAGCGCCCTTGCGACGATCATTGACATATCGGCGCCGGGCGAGCGACCGGCAAGCGTCCCGATCGTCGCGGACATATCTCTGTCGATCAGCAGCGGACGCGTTGGCAGGATCGATGAAGCGCATCTGTTGCGAGGGCATCGCACGGCCAGCACAGGCCCCTCAGCGGAGGACACGGGGCCACACGTGAAAAAGCCGCACTCTGCACAAGCATCCTGGAACAGCTCCGCGACCTGTTCGGGTCGCAAGTGGATCTGCGCCGCGTCCGCGAGCGGGCGACCGGGCTCAAGACGCGCCAGCAGCTTTCGGAGCGCTGGTCTTCCACGGACATGGCGAAGCAGCTCTCCACCCGACTTCAGCTGCGCAAGGTCCCCGAGGCAGACGTTCGAACGGAGCCCCACGTTACTGTTCATCCCTGCGCCCCATGGAGTGTGTAGCCAAAGCGGAGATCCTCAATCTCGTGAGCCTTCCCTTCGGATGAGAATCGGCCGCTCGCAGCGACAGCAGAAAATGTGAGATCCCGCGTCAGGCCGTAGCGGAGCGTGATCTCTTCCTCGAGGAATCCCAGCGTCGGAGTCGCGAATTGAAGCGCCGGCGCCACAGCGGCTGCTTGATCGCGGCGGCGCTCGATGACGAGATGTGCCTCGGGGGCGTCCTCGATCAACACAAGTGAGAGCGCGCGTTCTGATGAACCCGGAGCATCACCCGGGCGCGCCAAAGCGATCCGGGACCCGTCTGCCAGCTTCAACTCGAGGGTTTCCGCGAGAGCGTACGCCCCCGGCTCGCGACTCAGCAACGAGGCGCCGTGGGCGACATCCCATTCGGGGGATTCCGCAAGCTGCCAGCGGCCGGCGAACCGCGGATCCGCTGCCAGCTCTTCTCTCAGGAGCCACAGCTGGCTCGAACCACCGATCAAGAGAATGGTATCGACGCCGTCGACGGAGAGTCCCGCCCGGTGGATCGTCGTCTCCAGCAGCGCAATGGCTTCTGTCACCGCGGGCAGCACCGTCGGCCTCAGGCTGGAACGCGTCACTTCTATGTGGACCGGAGACCCACCATATGAGCCTATGGCAACAGTGCTATCGGCCTTCGACGTCAGCCGCCGCTTTAGCTCCTCCGATCGGAATAGCAGCTCGTTCTGGTCGTGCGGGTCCATCTCGTCGAATGCCCGCGTTTCTCGGCGATCCTGCATGATCCGCGCATGAAGGTTCAACGCGATCTCGCGGTCAATCGCGTTACCTGCAGTAGCTGTGCCTCCGAGACCGATCTCGAAGATGCCCGACCGGCGGAACTCGACGACACTGACGTCCAAGGTTCCCCCGCCCCAATCAAATACCGCCACACGGTGGAGGTGCCGGTATTCAGCGTAATACCTGAATACGGCGGCCGTGGATTCCGCCACGAACGCCTCGACATCGATTCCAGCGCGCGCCGCCGCTCGCCGGATCTGTCTGCGGGATTCCGCTGACATACCCACCGGGATCGCCACTGTGGCGCTCGTAATCGGCGCCGCCTTGCCTTTGCGCGCCCTCTCCGCGAGTTGCTGAAAAACAAAAGCGGCGACATCGACCGGACCCCACACCTTGCGGTTCGTCGGCCACTGCCGGTCTGATGCGAGGAACGGCTTGATCGAAGGGATGACCCAGTAGTTGCCGTGCTCGGATAGCTCGAACCGGCGATTCCACGCCTCGCGACCGCCAAACGCCTCGCCGGTCGCCCGGTCGATCGCCACGATTGATGGCAGCGGCTTCCCTTCCTCATCACCTATCGTGACGGGCCCAACGCTCAGCAACTGGACCAGTGCGCTCGTCGTCGTTCCGAAGTCAATACCGTGGGGCGTCATCTTCAGTCCCTCGAACGAATCGGAAGTCCTTCCTCCGCGAGGAAGTCGAGGACTTCATGAAGCCGGGTGTTCAGCACAGCGGCCACCGTATTGCCGTCCATCGAAGATTTTCGAGGGTGAAGGTCCCTCGTCATTTCACTGACTTTCCGCCCCATCCGTTGTCTGAACTCATCCAGCTTGATAGTGGCGTGCTCGAGCACCTGTCCTTCCAGTTGCTTCTTCTGCTCAGCCCAGGCATCTCGCTCACTTTCGGCTGCCGCGCGTAGCGCAGCTACCTGCTCGACCTGGGCCTTCATCTGCTCCCGCAGCTGTTTCACTTCCTGCTGAAGTTCGCGCGACTCGTTTACTGCGGAATCGTGGCGGCGATCGGCGTCTGCGATTGCCGAACGAACACGATCGAATTCTCCCCTGAGGTCATCGAGCTCGATCTCGCGTCGACGGAGCTGGTCGCGCGTGTGCTTAATGTCGCCTTCGAGCTGACGATGGCGCGCTTCGGCAGCCCGCTCCGCCCCGAGCAACCGATCAATGGCACGCATCTCACGTTCATGGCGGTGGCGTGCCTTCGTGAGGGTGTCACGTGCCTCTTCAATTGAGAGCGTCGCTTCCCGTGCTGGTTCAGGCCGAAGGTCGGATTCAGCGTGTCGAGATAAGCGCTCGGTCTGAGGCCCGGCGGGGGTAGTCGAAACAATCGGGCGGGCCGGGGTTCCGACCGGTCCAACGCGAGCGGGTGACGGCGGTGCAGAGTCAGCGCCTCTCTCACTTCCCAAGATCTCTCGCCACGGTTCCCGCTGTTCAAGTTCTTCCTTCAGGCTTGAGCCAGCCGTCGTGTCGAGACGCTGCGCCAAGTCCCGGCATTGCGTTACGAGTTCGCGATTTCTGGGGTCCTCGGAGCGGTCGCTCTCGACGAGCCACTCGAGCACAAGTTTCAGGAACTGAAACCTGCGCCAAGGCTGGGCTTTCTCGTGTGCGGCGGCCTTGAAGAGAAGGCGCCACAATTTCACCGCGCTTCGCACATCCGTGGGTGCCGCAAGGTGCTGCATAGGGGTACCGTCGGCACCGAACAGATCCGTCGCCACGCGTTGAACGGTCTTCTCGGATGCTGGCAGGCCGCTCATCACCTCGGCCCCGGCACCTGCCGAAGAGGGCGTGCGCAGCAGTTGCATAGCCAACGGCACGCCCTCGCCGACATGCCGTTCGGCGTCAAGGGCCCGGAGTCGCTGGACGACCTGTGCTCGCGCCTCGGCACTCAGCGATTCCCAGACCGTGCTGACGGCATGGCCGACCACACCGGGAGGAAACACACTCAGCTCACGCGCTACGTCCTCAAACGGGATAGGGGCGGCCACCGCTTTCGCTATCAGCGCTCGAAATTCCGGATACCTCGGTTTAGCCGCCTGCGCGCGTTTGGCCGAAGGTAGCTGCCGCAGCGCTTCACTCGCACGACGTAGTTCAGTCAACCGCTGATCATCGGCGGGTTGATTCGACATATTTCCAGAAGTCCTCTCACGCAAGTTGCGAACAGTTGACTGGCAGTAGATCAGACAGGTCCAGGCCGCCGGGCGCAACGGCTAACGGTGGCAGCTTCGCTTGGACCCGAAGCTCGTTGACCGCCGGCAAGAGCACCGCAGGTCGTTCGATGAGTGAAATTCGCTCGGACTCGAGGTCCCGGCCGCTTGCGAGCAGAGTCAGCTGCCTCAAAATGTTCGCCACAGTGTGGACGGTCGTACCTCGCTGCGAGCGATCTAGTGACTGCTGCAGCGGTATGAGAACGGAGGTCAGCGCCTGGTTTCGCAACTTCCCGGGCCCGAGACCACATGCCTGGCAGTAGCGTCGCGCCGCGTCTGTCAGGTGATATCCACCAGGGCGATCTGCAAGACGGGACGGATGACCGGGAAGGAGAGCTGCGCGCCATTCTGCCAGCAGTTCACGGGCATCTCTCTCATCGTTGCGCTCGTCGCGGATCCTTTCCAGAGCTTCACGCCATCGGCCAACAACCAGGTGCTCGAGGGCATCAGGAGCGACGGTGCTGTCGCCGTCGCGGAACCACACCAACGACTTCGCGTCGTCTGACGGCAGAATATGCTCCGGACAATCGTGCTCGGCCTGATCGAATGCTGCAGCGAGATACAGACAATCGGCTATAGCTATGGCCAGGCCGTCCGGTGTCTCTGATCGCCCGATCTGCGGAATGAGCTTGAGCAACGGGGCCACACTCACGTCTGACAGCGCTTCACGTTTCAACCGAATCAGATCTGCAATCGCCGATCCGATTGTGGGTACTTGGTCGGCAAGTTCTTCAGCCAAGGTTACGACGGCCTGCCAGGGGCTCACCGCGGACTGAAGCTGTCGAAGCGACCCGATCCAGACGTCCGTCTGAACCGAGTGCGAGCCGAAGGTCAATTCGATCCGGCCGAGAGGCATTCCGGCGCCTTCGATCGCGTCCAGAAAAGCACGCAGTTCGACTCGGCTCGTACCGCTCTCGCCCAGCCTGAGTCCGACAACGAGCGGAACCGATCGCTGGTGATCCCGGAGCGTGATGTCACAGGCGGCATGGGCTGGCCCATGGAGATCACACACCACTGATCCCTCCCGCATTAACTCTTCTGCCCAGACCACGTTCGCACCGGTACGCGCTTCGAATGAGACAACCGGCAGACGAAGCGAGACCGGTAGCGTAAAGCCGGGTGTCACCACCTGGGCGTCAAACACACGAGTGCCGGCTTGGGTGCGCCACGTGCGTCCGTCCAGGGGCACGGCTCCAAGGGTCAGCGGCTTGAGAATCCAACCGGGAGGCAGTTGGGCGACGATCCGGCCTTCCTGGTGTTCGGTGAGCAGTCCGTCCCCCGCCCGGACATTGACTCCTGTCGGGATGAGCGTGAAATCGAGTGCCGCCAGCGCGTCGGCGGTAGACGCGTAACCCCTCGGTTCTACCCAGATACGGCCCCGGCTGGTCGGTCGCAGGGGCAGCGCATAACCGGCAGCGCCCGCGGGAACATCGAGCTCCTGCTCCTTCCCGTCGCAGGCCAGGCGGATCGCATATCGCGACCGCGACTCATCCGTCCAATGCGCCAGCCTTATCTGTGGCAGCGTTCCCGCAAACACGCCGGGCCCAAATGGGCCCCGGCTCCTCGCGTCCGCCCAGGCGATCGACGGCAACGCCTCCCTTCCGATCGTCCTGAGTCCCAGAGTCGGATAAGCCGTCGCCGGCAGCAGCTCGAGCTGCCAGATATCGTACGCGGGCTCCGCATCGTCCTGAGGCAACACCTCCAGAACGCCGAGCGGTAGCGCCTGCAGGTTCTCGAGCTCCGGTGCAAGAGACTGGTCAGCGACAACGAAGCAGGATCCCGCTCTCAAGGTCCACGACTGCTCGGTGCCGGGTGACGCCGAGCCGAGGAAGGCACCGTCGCTAGCCCTGAAAACGGCGACCGAAGTCATCCCAGGACCCCACCAGGGATCCACCTCCACGGCATCTTTGACACCGATCTGCACTCGGGTGGGGCGCCACCCGGCGATGCGTTGATCCGGGTACGTTACGGGATGCCCTCCCACCCGATAGATCCCTCGCGCCTGCCACTCCTGCGGGTATCTCAGGACTATGCAGGATCGCTCACAATCCAGTGCGAGGTGCGGCGGCGGAACAACCTTGGACTGCCTGGAGCCGACTTCGCGTCTGAGGTGCTGCAGCAGTTCGGGCCAGAACCCTGAGCGATAACCGCGGAGACCGTTCAGGTCTGCGACTGACAACTCGCCGCGCCGGTGGCGCCGCAGGTACTGACCGGTTGTGCGTGAAAACTTGAAGCCGGTCTGCGTGAGCAGAAAGGGCCGGATGAGGGTCGATGATACGCGCCGGGCGGCCGCCAGATGTTCCGCGTAAGTGAACTCGATTCCCCCAACGAGAAGGCGGTCGAGCATCTCGGCGTAGGCTCGGATCCCCGCGACAACGATGCCGGCGTGCATGAACACCGTGCGAACGTAGCGCCACGGCCCAGATTTTTTCCTGTGCCGGAAGTGGCGCTCGAAGAACCGCTCCGTCGCCGGCCCGTATTCGCTATCCCAGCTCGAGCGCTCGCCTGCGCGTTCAATTCGGGTCAGGAAGTGCCGGATGAATGCTTCGTCACCTTCCTCGGCGTCCGCGGCGGCCTGAACGGCCGCTACAGTTACCGCCGCCGGGCAGTCCGCCGCTGCTATCCAAGGGCAGGGTTGGCCCACCTCCGTGTAGAGTTTCTCCCGCTCCTCGATCGTGAGGTCGAACTCGATGAGGCTGTCCGGTCGCTCATCACGTACGAACGCCTGTGCACGTTCTTCAAACTGCCTGAGCCAGTCCGATACGTTCAGAGACCCAGAGGCCATCAGGCCGTATCCTCCGTGCCATCGTCAAACAGGTTTGCTGCGCTGTCACGTGAAAACAGGCGCTTCTGTGCTGGTTTAGCGATGCCGGCCAGCTGGGTCTGTCGCGTCTGAGTCGAAGTCGACGGGGCGCCGCTCGCCATGAATTCGGCGTAGGCCTCGGGCCCCAGCAGGTTTCGGGTGTGACGCTCACAGTCCTCCCAAGCGTCCTCGGCGGTCTGTCGCAGCTGCCAATCATAAAAGCGATCACCCAGCACGGCCCTGACGGGCTGGGGGATATTCGCACGCTCATCGTGGCCCAGACCGTAGTCGGCTAGACGCAGAAACTCAGGGAGCATCCAGCCTTCGCCGTCGTTCTCCTGTGACCACCCCTCAGTAGCAAGCTCGATGTCACCGCCAGAGTGCCGAATTCTGGCCTGGAACTCGGAAAACGCGACAAATGCTAGAACCGTGGAGCGTAGCTCCGGCTCCTTGTCGGCGTCGATTCTCCAGAAACCCTTCGGATTACGACCTGCAGCTTCATTGCCGGACAGTTCCGCGCACGGCAGGTCACACCCGTTCAGAACGTGCCGCATGTCCTGCTCATCGAGGCCAAACACGCTCGCAACGATTGCATCGATTTGACACCGTATCCGTAGCCGCTCATGGGGCGTCAGAGCAGTTCTGATTGGAGCCATGTCCCTCGGCTCTCCCAACCAAAGCGGCGCCAATGAAGGGTGCGCCGCAAACAACCTGAGCGCAGGTGCCAGCCTGATAACGTTCGTCTGTCGAGGAAGAGGCGCGTCAGCGATAACAAACCAATTAAGGTGCAGTCCTCCACAGCGGGCTCGAGCGACAAAGTCGAAGACCAGGCTGTTCAGGACGCTTGGGAGCCATGCGGCGTAAGGAGATCGCAACACCGGAACAGAGTTCCCGCAAGGGATGTCGGCCAGGGTAGTTGCCACCATCGTTCGCTCGTTGGTCGCGGACGTTATATCCATAAACGCCGCCTTCGGCCACAGTGCCAATTTCCATTGCAAGAGCTCGTGCGGATCGCTGAGCCTTTGCTCTTCTTGTCTGGCAGCATCTTCGCCGTGCAAGCGCCGGAAACCTTTCAGGTGCCTGCTCAGCAACGCTTCGTCTCGGTTCGCGACAGATATGAGGTACTGAGGCTCGATCCGCTTATTTGACCACGGTATATCCCGCCATACTGCAGTGCGGCCTGAGCCCGAAACCCAGCCCTTCTCGCTGAAGTCGAACTGCCCGATCATCCGCCCCTCGTACAGAGGCAGCGCGATGCCCTCAATCGCCTCCTCGTGCACGACCGCGCTGCCGTCGGCCAGGCGGATCCAACCGACCTCGTTCGGGTGCTTGTCGACGGGCTGCGACTCGCGGAACTTGATCCAGCGGCCGTACTCGTCGGGCCGGTAGCCCTGCGCCTCCCAGACCGGCCGCGGCGGGAACAGCTTCGAGTCGGCCGTCATGTGGAACTCGGTCCCGTACTTGATTCCCCAGCCGTCCGGGCCGGTGTCGCCTAGCAGGATCGAGTTCGCGTAGATCTTCTCCAGCACCTCGAGGTCGCGCCGGTCGCGCACTTCGAGAATCGCGCGCGTGCCAGGACTGAAGCGCGTCACCTGCCGACGGGGATAGAAGACGATGTGCCGGTCGGCCTCCTCCCAATCGCGGAGATCATGCCGCATGAACGCCGCGCGGACGGCCTCCGTGTGCCCGCCTTTCTGGACGACGATCGGGCAGAACTTGAACCGGCTGTCGATGTCGAAGATCTTCTGACGATTCTCGAAGCCGAAGAGCCACTCCCAGCGGCAATTCTCGAGGAACAGTTCGCGCAGCGCTGACGAGCCCTTGTCCGTGTACACACCGGACGGCACGATCATGCCCAGTTTGCCGGCGTCCCGCAGAAGGCTGTGCGCCTGCTCCAGGAACATCTTGTAGGTGTTGATGTCCGCCGAACCCTGGTGCCGGAAGGGATGCCGCGGGTCGGCGTACGACAGGCGTCCCGCGCGTTTGTCACGCCATCGTTCGTGAAGCCGCCCTCCACCACGTTCCAGCGCGAACGTCTCCCCATCGTCCGGGTCTCCGAACGGGGTGGCCGCGTACTTGTTCCAGTTGCCCAGAGCCTTGTAATGCGCGGCGTAGCTCACCCACTCACGCTCGATATCCGTGGACGCCTCGAAGTACTCCTTTTGTTTCTTCAGCGCCTCCTGCTTGCCGTAACTCCGATAAAGGGGATCGATGTTCGAGAAGAACTCTTTCGAATTGGGCTTCTGGATCTCCCAGGGCGGGTTCCCGATCATCGCGTCGAAGCCGGAGCCGGCGGCCACGAAGACGTCCGGGAACTCCAGCTCCCAGTGGAAGAAACGATGCTTCGCGGAAAGCTCAGCGACAATTCGGCTTGTCTCTGCGTCCGCAGAACTGAAATCTGACGCCACCGGCGCCTGGTCGAGCGAGTCGGCGGGCCAGAACCACAGCGCGCACCACGTGTCGAACGCCTGCTTGAGGCGCTGATACGACTCGTTCTTCAGCAGCCGCTCCTGGTAGAACCGAGCGCGCTCCTCCGGTTCCTGGATTGGAATCCGCTCCATCTCGGCCAGCAGCGCCACGGCCTCGTCGTGCACCGCTTCCGGCGCGCGCCCGTCGATATCGTCCAGCAGCGAGGCCTGCCCCACCACCCAGGCCGCAAGATCCGGCTTGACCCGCCTGTCCCGCCATTCCTTGATCTCGTTCGTCCACTTGTCACCGCTCCTGGTCGGGCCCTTCTTGCCCTGCTTCTCGCGGAAGTGATGGACGAAGTTCGTGTGGTTCTTGTCGCCTCCTTCGCGCATCCACGCCATCGCGGGGTAGTCGCGGAACCGATCGAACCAGCACCCCACCAGCGCGTTGCCGACCTTGATGCGGTGGTCGAGAAACTCGAATGGGAGGTCCCGATCCATGGTCTCGACCCAGATCGACAGCCGCGCCAGTTCCACGGCCAGCGGATCGAGGTCCACCCCGTAGATGCACCGCTCGACGACGACGCGGCGGAGGCGGGCGCGGATGTGGACCTCGGCGTCCCCGGAGGTGACCGGAAGATCCTGGACCGACTCCGAGAACCACGGCGGAGGCTCCGTGCCGCGCGCCTGCACGGCGAAGCGGTCCTCCTCCTCGACAAGCCAGCGATGGTGCAGGAGGCTTCGCCACAGCGCGTCGGTGAGGAACCGCAGCGCCGCCGCGGGGAAGGAGCCGGATCCGGCCGCCGGATCGCAAACCTTCAACGCCAGAATGGCCTCGGGCGCCTTCGGGATCCACTCCGCCAGCGGGGCCTCATCTCCGGCGGGCGGCGGCTCGTACGCCAGGTGCCGCAGCGTGCGCTGCACGGTGGGCACGGCGAGCTGCGGACGGGTGTAGAACGTGCCAGAGCCCTTCCGGGTGCCGCCCCAGAGGACCAGGAACCACTCGCCCGGCTGGACGACGCGGACGATCAGTTGCCTCGCGGCGGCAGCAACCTGCTGCTCGTATGCCGCCAACGCGTCGGCGCGCCGGCCTCGCGGCCGCGGCACCAGGCCCCCAACCTTGACAGCGCGAACGCCCCAGTCATGCGCCCGGCTCTCGTTGACAAGCACCTGGTCCGGCTCGGCGACTGCCTCGCCCTGCGCGTCCTCCTCTGGCGGCTCGGCGGTCAGCGATTCCTCGACGACCTCCTCGACCGACAGATCTTCGTCCGCAGCGTCCTCGTCTTCCGCGGAGGCCCCTTCATCGGCGACCTCCGCCTCCTCGTCCTCAGCTTCGTCCTCCCCAGCCGAAACCGCGCTGCGCTTGACCTTGAGCTTCTCGACCAGGCCCTTGATCGTCGCGTCGTCCATCGCCTCGAGCCCTGACAGCGGCAGCACCGGCTGATCGCCAAGGTTCAGGAAGACGTATGGATCGTCCTCTTTGGCGCGGCGCAGCTCGTAATCGAGCAGGCCTTCGTACAGGATCCCGATGTACTCCGAGGAGAGATCCGAGAAGTCCACGGGCATCGGCACCTGCCGCATCGCATGCCCCACCCTGACGCGCATCTCGGTCCGGCACAGAAGGTCGAGCATGCGCGCGACGGTCTCGTCATGCGGCCCGTGCTCGGGATCCTCGAAAACGGCGAGCGCGCGGTCGATCGGCTCGGTTGACTTCGGATTACCGGGCGCGAACAACCCTCCGCCGTAGCGCCGAATGAGCAGGTCAGGGTGGTGTGAACCGCCGTAGACGAGGCGGAAGAGCCCGAGCACCCGCGGCCAGGCGCCGTGACGGAACTGGCGCCGTCCACGCGCGCTGCCTGTGATCCGCTCGAGGGAAGCCCTGAGCGCCTGTAGTCCGTACGACGCTTCGTACCTGGGGTTGTCGCGGGGCAGCAGCTCCCGGGCCTCCGCGAACAGCACGACCACCATCCGCATCACGACCCGCGTGGCCGCGATGTAGATGTGCCGCTTCGACACATCCTCGGGCAGCTTCTCGAGCTGTGGGCCGTAGGCCTGAATGAGGGACTCGACCGCCCGCCGCACGCGCTCCCCGAGCGCCGACGACAGCTCGGCCTGCCCCTTGCGCGATTCCTCGATCGCCTCGACCAGCGAACCGCGGCCCCCCGCCTTCGGCGCGAGCAGCACCTCCGGACCGAGCAGCCACCGCAGCGCGTGCACCTGCGGCGCCGGCTTTCCCTCTTCGAACCACAGCCAGATATCCCACTCGGCCCACGCTTCGTAATCGGGCCCCGCGTACATCAGGCGGAACTGTCGGTGGTTGGTGAGGACGGCGATCCTGTGGTTCGACGCGCGCAGCCACTCGAGCACACGCGACACCGCCCGCCGGCCTCGGCCCAGGCCCAGCCGCGGCTCTTCGTCCACGAAGACGGGCAGCGGGGTGCCCTGCACCGGGACCCAGACGCGCCGGGGCTTCAGGGTTTCGCCGGTGGCCGCGCGGCGGGACCACTCCTTTGGAACGTCGTTCCCCTTGAGCCACTGGTTGCCGTCGATCGACCGGAGGCCGGAGACATCCTCGAAAACCCTGTCCAGCAGGTCGCGACGCGCGTCCGGCGTCTTCGTCGCCAGGCGGGTCACGTCGGCTCGAAGCCTGTCGGCGAGGTGAGGGCCGATCGGCTCCGGGGCGCTCGCCCGAAGCATCGAGAGCCTCGACGGGGCGATGAGCAGCCCGCCGTGCCGCAGCGACGACCACCAGGCGTCGTTCGTCACGCTCATCGTGTCCGACCTCCCTCCGGCAGCCGAATCTCGGCGGCGACCGGGAAGATCTGCACCTGACCACGCATCGCGAAGCGCAGGGGCAGCAGACGCTCGAGCACCCGCTTCCGCTCCCGCGCGAGCTGCGCGCGCAGGGCCTCGTAGTGCTCGCGGCGGCGCTTCACCTCTTCCTCTTTCTGCCGCTGGGATGCGAGCAGATCCTCCAGGACCTCGTGCTGGTCGAACAGCCGACCCTGCCTACGCTCGTTCTCCAGCTCCTGGATCTCGCGTTCGAGGCGCAGGAGCGTGGACGCCTCGATCAGCGACGACAACTCCCCCTGCCGGCTCTGGAAGCGCTCGGCCTCCCGCGTCCTGGCCGCCTCGAGTTCCTCGGAGAGGGTCTGGTTCAACCGCGCCTGAAGGTCGGCGCCGACGTCCTTCAGAGCGGCCCGGACGTCCTGTGCCACTTCGTCCCAGATCTGCCGTGCCTCTTCAGCGTCCGTGCGTCGGCCCTGACGCGAGCCGTCCCATGAGTGCTTGGCGGCGACATGCGGGAGCGAGGCGCCGAGTTGCCCGTCGCGTACGGGGAAGCGCATGGTCCGCACCCAGTGATGGAACGTTTCGCGGAGCTCGTTCACGGCAAGCTCCTCGATGGTGAGCAACAGCAGGGCGTCGCAGCCCTCAGGGACAGTCCCGCGCGTCACCGCCCAGCGCGAGGCGCCGCTGCCAGCCCCGGCGAACCGCGCCCGTGCGAACGACGCGAGCGCCCGCTGAAAGAGGGGATGCCCGAGGTGCAGCAGCGCGGTATCGCGCCGGGGCCTGAACACCGGCCGCCCGTTTCGGACGTCCAGATAGAACGCGGGGTCGAATACCAGCCCTGGCAGCGCGCCGCGCCTGCCCGACCGCTCGACCAGGCGGAGTGTCTCGTCCACGACCGCCTGCCAGTCGTTCGCGAGCTGAGGCCGCAGCCGATAACGCCCGTCCCGTTCGGGTCCTTCGAGCGCGCTTGGCAGCGTTGAGCGCATCCGCAGCGCGACGTCCAGCGTCTCCCGAAGCGTATCGGGCGCCAGGTCCAGCTCCTCGCCGAGCGCCTGGAGCCGGGCGAACTCGTCCTCACCCGTATCGGTGTCGGCGTGAATGCCGGTCTTCGCGTCGCGCGGGACCTCGGCGCGCCCCCTGGCTTCCTCGATGGCGCGATCGAGCGCCCCACGAACGGATTCCTCGTCTTCCGCCTGGATGAAGCGGCGCTGAAACGCCGCATCGAACACCTCGCCGACAGACCCGAGGTCGTCACGGATGGCGTCAACCTTACGGACGACGTGCGAGAGGAAGCGGAGGTCGGCGGTGTCGTCACTGGCGAAATGAAAGACGAAGACGTCACGCGCCTGACCGTGCCGATCGAGGCGCCCGTTCCGCTGCTCGAGCCTCGACGGGTTCCACGGCACGTCGTAGTGCAGGAGGTGCCTAGCGGTCTCCTGGAGGTTCAGCCCTTCGGACGCCGCGTCTGTCGCGACGAGCACACGCACGCCGCTGGCCGGATCGTTGAACGCCGCCTTGATGTCATCGCGGCGCGACGGCGGGTCCATGTTGCCGAAGAGAATCTGGATCGCGTCGGGATCCCGATACTTCGCGGCGAGCCGCCTCTGCACGTAGTCGAGGGTCGTCTTGTATTCCGTGAACACGACCAGCCGCTCGTCCGTCTTCCAGCGGCCGTCCTCGCGCAGGTTGTCCTCTATGAGGCGCGTCAGCGCCTCGAACCGGGCGTCGGCTTTGGGGTCCGCAAGTGTTCCCGCGGCCTCGAGGCCGAGGGCCTTTAGCGCGTGGTCCACGGACCGCATCTCGTCCGCCAAATCGTCGGCCATGGGGCGGAGCCACGCACCAACCGTGTGCGCGGCCAACGCCGTCCGGCTCTCGATCTCCCTGTCGTCATCGAGGTCCTGCCTGATCGACGCTTCCGCAGCCTGCACCTCGTCCGCGCTTGCCGAGTCGTCCTTCATGCCGTCGCGGTATCGCCACCAGGAGTCCGCGAAGGTCGCGGGGCATGAGAGCAGCCGCTTGCCGAGGACTTCGACGGCAAAGGCGCCCGCCAGCTGTTCACCGCGCTTTCGCTGCGATACGAGCTGACGGACGCGTGCCCTGAACGCTTCAAAGGCCGTCGCCAGCGCCAATTCCTCCTTGTGGAGGTACAGCGACTGCGCCCGCAGCTTCCGCTCGCTGAAGCGCGTGTTCGGCTTTGTCCGCTCGTTGATCTCACGCTTCAAACGCCGGACCACGACCTCCTCGACCCTTGCCTTTTCAGCGTCGGTCAAACGGTCGTTCTTCCGGGAGAACCGTACCGGATCGAGCCGTTCCAGCAGGCCCGAAAAACTCCTTGTGTGCCCGTTATGAGGCGTCGCGGTCAGGAACAGCTTGTGCTCGAACAGCGGAGCCAGCTGCCCGAGGAGCTGGGCCACGTCGCTTTCCGGCCCGTAAGGGGCTGGAGCCAGGTTGTGCGCCTCGTCCACGATCAAGAGGTCCCACGGCAGGTGCGGGCTGTCGTGCCCCGGCACAGAAGCCGACCGGAACTGCTCCAGCACGTCCGGCTGTTTCAGGTAGTCGTACGACGTGACGATCCGCTGGTGGGTGCGCCACGGATTGGCGTCGAGCCCGAGCTGCCGGCGCAGCGCCTCGGTCGAGGCGCGGTCGACCTCGTCGAACGCGATCGAGAACTTGTCGCGCATCTCCTGCTTCCACTGCGTCCGCAGGGACGCCGGGCAGATGACGAGCACGCGGCGCACGCGCCGGCGCAGCATCAGCTCCGACAGAATGAGGCCCGCCTCGATGGTTTTCCCCAGCCCCACGTCGTCTGCGAGTAGCAACGACACGCGGGGCATGCGAAGCGCCTTCAGGAGCGGGACGAGCTGGAAGTCTTCGACTTGGATGGCGCCGTGGAACGGCGCGACAAGCGGCAGCCGGGTGAGCGGCCCCTCGCTGCCGTCCGGATCAACGAAGGGCGTGACCGCGCCCCAGCGAGAGGCACGGACAAGCGCCTGAAAGTCTTCGAGCGGCATGGCCATGTGACCGGGAACGTCTGGCAGCGCGCTCGGCTCAAGCACGCTGGCGCGGACCTCCCGCTCCCAGACGAGGAAATCCTCCGGCCCCCCGTCCGCGTCGATGTACTCCACGTTGACCACGTGGATGCGCCCCTCGACACCACCGTCGTAGGGGTCAACGCCCGTGACGATCGCTCGCCTGTTGCGGACCGTCGCCAGCATGCCAATTGTGGGCGCCAATGGTGATTCCGTAGCTGGCTGCATCGTCATCGTTAGGTGCTTTGCTCCGACGGCGCAACGTTCCACAGCGCCGCGTCGAAATTGGCGAGAAGGGGCGATTCCAGCGCCGCAGGCCTGACCAGGATGAGCGCGCGCATGGCGCGCGTCATCGCGACGAACAGCGTGCGCCGCTCCTGGGTGACCCGCTCCTGAACCTCTTCTTCCGGGGTTCCCGGCTTCACGTAGGGATACGGCGGCTCGAATCCGGCAATGCCGACGAACGGGAACTCCAGCCCCTTCGCGGATTTCAGCGTAATGACTTTAACCACCTTGGCGCCGAGAACAAGGTTGCGACCGGTCATGAATGTCGCGGCGACGCCAGCGCGGGTCAGCTCCGCCGCCAACCGACCGCCCACCTTGTCGCTCGGCACCAACAATGCCCCAGCCCACAGCGGCAGGCGGAACTCGCGAGCCGCCTCGCGAAAGAATCGCGTGAGCAGCGACGCCGCTTCCTGGGTCGTTGACACGACGCGGACGATAGGGAGGGGGCCGCTGTGGACGTACTCGGTCTCGGCACCGTCCGAATCCAGTTCGCCTCCGGCCAGGTAGTGAGCGGCGGCCTCACCGATTTCTCTTGTCGAGCGGAAGTTCGCGCGAAGGATTCCGGTGCGACCCCTGAACTGCAGCCAGTCGTGAACGTCGGACCAGCGGAAGCCGCTGCCGTAAATCGATTGGTTCGCGTCGGCCGTCAGGAAGATGCGATTCGGCTCGCGGGCGAGGGACGCGAGCAGCCAGAGCAGACTCGGATCGAGATCCTGAGCCTCATCAACGATGACTGCATCGTACTTCTCGGGCCCGTGGCCCTCCTCCACGATCTGCGCCGCGTACGTCCGAATCTGCTGGAACGTCGTCTTGCCGACGCGCTTCAACTCGCGATTGAAGGCCTCCCGCACGTCCCAGATCAGCCGGCGCTGGTTTTCGTTCAGCGGCACACGGCGTCCGGGGCGCTTCGAGGCGAGGTAATTCTCGACGGTCTTCAGGCGCCGGCCCTCGATTACGGTGCTGACTTCTTCGATCAGGTAGTCCACGCCGAGCCGCGTAAGGGGATCGACCTGCGCACGCTTCTGGAGCGAACTTCCAGACGGCCGCAGCGTCGTGAGCGCCTTCTGCATGGCGTCGCGGAGCTCCTGAACGGTCGCGATTTTCGCCGCTCCTGCTCTCGTCGCCACGATCGACATGGCCATCGAGTCCGCCGTCCGAACGTGGACGAGCGATGCCGCATCGCCGAGCAAGCTTTGGAGCAACTGCTCCGAGAACGTGACCAGCGCGTTGGTGTACGTCGTGAACAGTATCCGCGGCTGGCTGACGCCCTGCCGCTGAAGGGCCTCGAGAATGACTTTCACCCGGTAGAGCGCAACCGTGCTCTTGCCGGTGCCGGGACCGCCTTTCACCAGCGTGGCGCCGGCGCCTTCAGCAGCCCAGGCCACGTACTTCTCCTGGTCCGGGCTGAGGCGCAACAAAAATCCCATGAGGTCGCCGTCGCGATAGCGCAGGAGGTCCTCAGGCTCGGCGGCGATCAGTTCCTTCTCGCGGAAGGCCTGTTCGAGCGGTCGCTCGAAAAGCGCCGTGTGGACTCGGAGGAGGAACTCGTCCGGCACGCCAGCGCAGGCGAGGAGCTCATCCTCGTTGCGAGTTGACAGGAGCGCTGCGTGGTACTGCTGCGGAACGTGGAGTCTGCCGAGCAGCTCAGCGTCGAGAGGCGACGGGAACGGGCGCGCCGCCTTGCTCACCGGAGGGCCCGCGTGCCCGCTCCCTAGCGGCGCTTCAGATTGTGCGAATACTGAGTCGGACGGCCCGCCGAAGTTCTCAGCTTCGACATCTTCTTCATAGGTGTCGTCCGAGCGCCGGACGACTTTGAGCAAGCTGACGAAGCGGTCGTCGAACGTATAGAAGACCCGGAAGTCGCCGGAGCGCAGGCGATTCACCTGTCGGTTGAGGTACTTCAGCTGCTTCTTCGTTACGCCATCGGGCCGCGGGTCTTCCAGCAGCGCCTGGAGCCTGGCGTTGATCTGGGCCTGCTCCTTCGCCTGAAGCGCGAGCAGCTCCGACAGGAAGCCTTCGCGAAAGCTGAGGGTGTATGCCACGGTCACAAACCCAAGACCTGTCGGGCGAGCCGCTCGAGTGCCTGGGCATCGAGCCCCTTGCTCCCGCTTTCCTCAGAAGTGACCAGGACGCCGTTCTTCCCTCCACCCTCGGTGTGCGGGAGAATCCCGTTAGCTCGATACCATTCGAGTTTCCGCTCCCAGTCGCGCTTGTACTGCGCCCGGTCGAGCAACCCCAGATGCTCCCAATACACCTTCAGGCCTGAGGCCGGATCGTCGATCGTGAAGTCCGGCAGCCGCTTCGACCCGTCCTCGCCGATCAGCTCCTTCTCGTATCGATAATCGACGTCCAGCGAATACAGCAGGTCCGCGATGACCACCTCCGACTTCGAGCGCACCGCCTCGCCACGCCTCGTTCGATGGATCAGCCTGTGTTCGAGAAATCTGGATTGCACCTCGACCGGCGCTGGCGGCTGGAACAGGTTCGTGAGTCGCCGCGCCGTCTCAGACAAGTGGCGCTGGCTGTAGTCCTTCAATCCCAGCAGGGGCCCCTGGTGCAGCACGATGATCTTCGTGCGCTGGCGCGTGAGCGCCGTGTAGAGCAGCTCTGGGGAGAGGAGCCGACACGGGTTCGGCAGCACGAGGAATACCGTGTTGAACTCGCTCCCCTGACTCTTGTGAATCGTGAGGGCGTAGGCGAGTTCGAGTGGCTGGTCACCTTCGTCGCCGAACTCCCACGCGTTGTAGCCGTACTTCACCCGGGGTTGAGACGAGAATTCGACCTCCAGCTTCCAGGGAAGTTTCTTGAATGGCCAACTCTTCCCCTTGTACTGCCCGACAGCGATACCGATTTCACCGTTCGCGACATAGCCCTGTCCGGCGTCCTTCGGCCACATGTCCTTGCGCGTGCTGTTCTGGACGTTTATGACCTTATCGCCGTAGAGGATGCCATGGCGTCCGAGAGGCTTCGTGGTCTTGCGGTCGTAGTACTTCGCCGGTGGACGCGGGTTCGCCCAGGCTTCGGCGCGCTTCCGGAAGCGCTCCTGAAGCGCGCGGTTCAGGCGCTCGACGCCGGCCGCGGTCGCGCGGATCGGCGAGAGAATCTGCCAGTTCTCCGCCCGCGCGGCGATGCTCTCCTCACGCTTGAAATTAAAATAGACCGCATTCCCGAACGGCTGGCCACCAATCGACTGCTCGAATCCGTTCTCGTCGTCGTCTCCGCTCAGATTGAGCTCTGCCTTCAGCTCGTCGAGCATCACTCGCTCGAGTTCCTCCTCGCTGTCCCACCGCACGAGTTTGAGGTGCCTCGATGTCGCGCCCTTTTCCAGATCGCTCCAGACCTCGTCGGCCGACGGCGCAGCCGGCCGTCCGCTGAACCATTCAGCCAGCACGAGGTCCTTGCGATCGTGCCCAACCTGCCTCCGCCGGATCGTCAGTTCGGCGAACCCCGGAGCGACGACCGGGAATCTTGGTGCGCCCTCGGTAGGCGCAAGCTCGCGGACGATATCTACAAAGGGACGCCCGGTGCCGATTGGGGGAAGCTGGCTCGGATCGCCGACGAGGATCAGACGACTCGGCGCCTTCAGCGCATCGAGCGTCGCGCCAAGCTGCTCCTCCGTGAGCATCGACGCCTCGTCGATGATGACCGTGTGCCCCGCTTCGACACGAGCCGTGTTCGAGAGCTTGTATCGGCCGGTGTGCGGGTCGTAGCGGTCGCGTCGCACGAGGAACTGGGCAATCGTCTGAGCGCCCTTGATGCCTATCTGGGTTTCCATCCGGACTCGTGCCTTCCCTGTCGGCGCGAGCAGCAGGATTCCACCCTCCTTGATGTCCTTCTGATCACAGAGGACTTTCAGCAGCGTCGTCTTACCGGTACCTGCCGGTCCGACGAGCACTGTCAGGCGGGAGCCGTACATCTGCTCGAGGGCAGCGGCCTTCTCCTGACGGGCCAGCTCCTCGATCTCGCGTTCCTGAGCGCCCCATGAGAGATCGGGGTTGGGTAGAGCTTTGTCGACCAGTTCGCGCCACCGTAGCGTGCCGTCATGGCGCTTGCCTTTGATTCGCTTCTTCAGGTCAGCGCTGATCACCTCTCCCATGGCGGCGAGGCGGCCCAACTGGTACGCCGGCGAACCGTCCGCCATCTCCGTGACGACGATCTCTGATGCGAGCGTCGGCTCAATGACCGCCATCGCGTCCAGGCTTAGTGGACATTCAGGCCGGACCGCGAGGTCCCGGATGCTCTGAATCAGCTGACTGCGGGGCTGAATGGTGTGGCCGTTCTCCGCGGCCCTCTCCAGCTCATGCACCAGAAGGGCCCTCGCCCGCCGCGCGTCCAGGTGTCCGTCCGCCGCAGAAGGCGCCTCCATCGGGTGTCGTGACGCGACTACGGGGTCGGGGTACATCCCCCGGTCCACGATTCCAAACGCGACCGGGTCAGCCTGCAATCGGTCGGCTTCGTAGATCCTGTACGGGTTCTCGAGGATTTCCGCGTCGGTCAGCGAGATCCCCGCCTTCTCCCGTTCCGTCTCCTGGTACAAGCGCTTCGCTTGCTCCTCCGAGATGTCGAAGCGACTCAGCAAGCGGAGCAGAGCGCGCCGCTGATGCGTCAAGCTTTTGTAGATGTCGCGCTCTGCCTTCTTGATGGACTTCTCGAGACCCTCGCTGAGCAGAGACGGATCGTCAATCGCCTGATCGACCAGACTCCACGCGTCCTCGTGCCATTCCGCGGCTGCCTTTCGCTGCGAGAGCTCGAGATCGAATGCGATCAGGTTCCCGGCTTCGAAGCCGACGGCCTTGAGGGCCGAGCCGAGGCCGGGGAACGGACCCCGCAAACGCCAGATGCGATTCAGCTCGCCATCGATCCAGGCGATCTGCTGGTCCCACGGGCCAGGTACGACTTCGCCGATTCGCCGCAGCGTTTCAACGCACACCAGCAGGGACGCGACCGCGCCGTCATGCGTCACGTGCTCAGAAGCGAACGAGAACTGCCCCCAGCACTCCTCAGAAGCGAAGGCCACATACTGCGCCGGGTCGATCTCTGGGTTCGTTCGGGCGAGCTCCAGGATTTCGTGGTAGGGGAAGAGGAACCCTTCACCGCCCTTGGGGCGTATGGAGTGCTCCACGATGCGGTCCCAGAGGACGGCCTGGTGGGTACCGGAGGTCTTGTACTTGTACTCGACCGCGCCGCGCACCTTGGCGACGCGGCCGACGCCCACGATGACCCGGCGCGGGTCGTTGGCCAGGGGTGTATCCTTCGCGTAAAAGAAGCAAAGGGATTCGTCAGGGCTGATGGCACTGAAGAACGTGTCCAGCATCACCAACTGGTTCTTCTTGACCTGTACCCAGCCGGTCTTGAAGCCCATCTGCTCGTGGACTTCCGCTTCCGCTTCTTCGTCAAAACCCAGCTTGAGCAGTTCCGTCTGCTCGGCGGCACTGTCCCGAAGCATCCAGCGGAACGGGATGCAATTGGCCGAGAAAGGAGGGTGCGTCAGCGGCGTCTCGTCGAAGTGCTTGTGCGGTTCACTGGACTTCACATACGGATGCGATAGCGTGCGAGTGAACTCGAATGGCGCCATGAACGCCCCGCGTTCGGCTGAGCACCCAGGGAAGGACGGCGCCGGCAGTTCCTTCCAGAACATCGCGCGTGCGACGTGCTCCCCCTCATCGTCCTTTTCGTCAGCGACACGAGGCAGGATCAGGCAGGACGTGTTCCCCTTCGGATCGTCGCAGATCGCCCCATCCCACTTCCGGTCGTGCCAGGGCACGCGGATAGAGAGGTGGTGCAGCGGGAGCTGACGGGCGCCGGGGGCAAGTTTCTGCATGATTCTGCTAAACCGACCTATCGGCTGGAGGCCCACGCCTTCGGCAATCTGCAGCTTTCGGGCAGGCCCACCTTCTTCTTCTCGCCGAAATGCCGCAGGACCAGCCGGGCCCGCTTCGTGGGACTCGATGCTCTGAGCACCTGCATCTGGCGGTCGATCATCTTCTGCTTGTGGCGTTCCCAGGTCCGTGCATCCTGTTGTACGCGGCTGATCGCACGAGTGGTGAGCTTGCGATCGACCGCCTTTAGCCGGATCTCGCCGGGGTGCGAGGGGGATTCATCGAGGGTTAGCAGGCCTACATCAACCCAGCGATTGAGTCGGGTCAAGACGGTCCCGGCCTTGTCCGCAGAGTAGATCGTCCGGTCGAGGCTGATGTACCGTCGCTGCTTCGATTTCGATGCAATCAGCAGATACCGGAAGACCTTCTTCATCTTCTTGGCCTTCCCAAACCTGACATCCCGAAGCTGTTCGAACTCGCGGAGGATACGCGGATTCCGCAACATCTCGGGGTTCACGCGATACCTCTCGGCTCCCTTCGGAGTGCGCACTCGCTGCCCCGAACTGGCGACGACGCCTAGATCCTGGAGACACCTGAAGATGCGCCCGAACTTGCTGACCCGGCCCGTCCTCGTCTTCAGCGACATGCCGACGCCCTTCTGCCACACATACATCCAGCCGAAGAGCGGGATTGTGTACGCGTTCAAGAGGCCATCCAGCGCCGGCGCTGCGGCAAATCTGCGCGCGTAGCGATCATCGTCCGTGTCATAGAGGGCGAGGGCCTCCGCCCAGCACTCGCTCGGATCCATGTCGCGTCCGGCTCGGCCCACCTGCTGCCAGTATTCGGCGATGGTGGGGCGGGGATACAGGTGAACCACGAAGGGAACCCGCGAATAGTCCATGCCCATTCCGAAGGCACTCGTTGCGACCACCGCAGTCACCTGCCCCTTACCCATCTTGGCGCCGTCGAACAATGTCGCCGTCGCCTTTCGGCTAATCGCGTTCATCCCCTTGCTGGTGTACGTACCCAATCGCTTGAAACCCTTCTCGCGGAGAAGGCCGACCAGCTCGTTCGCCTTCATGCGATCGCGTTTCCTCGGCGCTTCCTCGGCGTCAAAGCTGTTGTCGACCGCTTCGAGGGTGAAGATGACGCCTCGGCGCTTGATCCCCTTCGGCAGCGGACGGCGAGCCTGACGCTTCAGAAATCTCGTCAGGACGGCAACCCGCTCTCGTCGTGACCGCACGCGTTTCGACAACAGCACGATCTCTGGCCTCGCCACCGACATCCTGATCCGCTGCGACTTCTCCTCCACCTCTGGAAAATGCCTCACGATGTCCGCGGTGACGTGCCGGTCCGCGGTGGCTGTCAACAACAGCCGTGGCACACGCTTGAGCCCCTTCGCAAGCCTGGAGGTCCTTTCCATGGTGCGGAGGTGGTGCGCGACCCACCAGTAGTGTGGTCGGAAGTCGTGCCCCCAATCAGATAGGCAGTGCACTTCGTCGACGACGAACCGGCCGAGCCCGCGGCGTCCCAATCGGAGCGCACGGGTCAGGTTCGTCCGAAATCGTGGACGCGAGAGCATCTCTGGCGACACCAAGAGGATGAACGCTTCGCCACTCGACACCCGTTCCCAGACCTCCTGCCGGTCGAACGTTTCAGCGTTGATGGTGGCAGCGCCGAACATCGCGCCCTGCTGGTTCATCAACGCCCGGAGTGGACTAATTACCAGCGTTAGCGACTCACGGTGCAGCCAGGCGGGAAACTGGTAAATGAGCGACTTCCCTGCCCCAGTTGGCATCACCGCCAGCAGGTCTGCGCCTTTGATGACACGCGTGACGGCGCTCCGCTGCTCAGGAGAGCGGAAGTCGATTGCGTTGACGCCCGCACACTGTCCCCACGCTTGCAGTAGTCGCTCGAGGGACGGATTGTCCCCTTCCAGGTACTTCTGGCGCAGTCGTTCGGCTGCTACTGCCGTTGCCCGGCTCATCGCGAAGCCTCTATTGGCTTGTAT